>ERZ772870.736-NODE-736-length-31898-cov-34.564645_pt1 | contig 31898 bp, 29 predicted proteins | sample MGYA00511376_ERZ772870 | MGnify/ENA primary metagenome ERZ772870 (study PRJEB29015, sample SAMEA2737719) | human gut metagenome | biome: human gut; feature: human-associated habitat; material: faeces | place: China | collected 2012 ... | reverse complement strand
TGATAGAAAGAAGTCCATGTAGATATGTACCGATTCGTTAGTCGGGAACAGACTTACTTCCTTGCGAGAGCAAGGAGTGTCATGTCAAAGCCTCCGGAGCATTATATCAAACGTAAGTAGCTTGTCCTTCGGGAGGGCAAAAACGAATGCGATGAACGAGGAACGAAACATAAAAGTCAGTTTTTCATCAATAGAATATGGCTTTTTATAAGTTTTCAGTAACGGCTCTGTATTGTGTAGAAAGGGGTATCTTACATGGCTGAACCAATGAACGTCCACGTCATCGACCATCCGCTGATCCAGCATAAGCTCACGATCATGCGCATGAAGGAGACGGGCACGAAGGACTTCCGCGAGCTGCTCGAGGAAATCTCGATGCTCATGGCTTATGAGATCACGCGCGACTTCCCGCTCAAGGAAGTCGAGATCGAGACGCCGATTTGCAAGTGCAAGGAGAAGATGCTCGCCGGCAAGAAAGTCGGCGTCGTGCCGATCCTGCGCGCCGGCCTCGGCATGCTCAACGGCGTCGTCAACATGATCCCGGCGGCCCGCGTCGGCCACGTCGGCATGTACCGCGACCCGAAGACGCTGAAGCCGGTCGAGTACTACTGCAAGCTGCCGGGCGACGTCGCCGAGCGCACGCTCATCGTCGTCGACCCGATGCTCGCCACGGGCGGCAGCTCGTCGGCCGCGCTCTCGCTGCTCAAGGAGAAGGGCGCCAAGCACATCATCCTCATGTGCCTCGTCGCTGCGCCTGAGGGCGTCCGCGTCATCAACCACGACCATCCAGATGTGCCGCTCTACGTCGCAGCCATCGACGAGAAGCTCAACGACAAGGGCTACATCGTCCCGGGCCTCGGCGACGCCGGCGACCGCATCTTTGGCACACTGTAATCAAAAGTAAGGGAGAAATTCATTTTGAGTAACTTAGAAGTTGGTATTGTCGGCCTGCCGAACGTCGGCAAGAGCACGCTTTTCAATGCCATCACGAAAGCCGGCGCAGAGGCCGCGAACTTCCCGTTCTGCACGATCGAGCCGAATGTCGGCGTCGTCGCCGTACCAGACCCGCGCCTCAAGGTCCTGCATGAACTCTACAACTCGAAGAAGACGACACCGGCCTCCGTGCGCTTCGTCGACATCGCTGGCCTCGTCAAGGGCGCGTCCAAGGGCGAGGGCCTCGGCAATAAATTCCTCGAGCACATCCGCCAGGTCGATGCCGTTGCACACGTCGTGCGCTGCTTCGTCGATCCGAACATCACGCATGTCGAGGGCGGCATCGACCCGCTGCGCGACATCGACATCATCCAGACGGAGCTCTGCCTCGCTGACCTCGAGATCGTCGAGAAGCGCATCATGAAGCTCGCGAAGATCGCGAAGTCCGGCAACAAAGAGGCGAAGGTCGAGGACGAGATCCTGCGCCGCATCAAGGCCGCGCTCGACGAGGGCACGCCGGCACGCCAGGTCGACCTCTCCGAGGATGACCTCGAGCTCATCAAGGAGATGAATCTCCTGACGCTCAAGCCGACGCTCTACGTCACGAACGTCGCCGAGGACGAAGTCGCTACGGCTTACGACGAGAACCCGTACGTCCAGCAGGTCAAGGAATACGCGGCCAAAGAGGGCGCGGAAGTCGTCGCCATCTCGGCAAAAGTCGAGTCGGAGATCGCCGAGCTCGACGAAGAAGAGGCCAAGGCCTTCCTCGAAGACCTCGGCGAGACGGAGAGCGGCCTCGACCGCCTGATCAAGGCAGCGTTCGACCTCCTGGGCCTGCAGACCTTCCTGACGGCCGGCCCGGATGAGTGCCGCGCCTGGACCATTGTCAAGGGCACGACGGCACCGAAAGCCGCCGGCAAGATCCACACGGACTTTGAGCGCGGCTTCATCCGCGCCGAGATCGTCAACTACAACGACCTCATCGCCGCCGGCAGCGTCGCCGCCGCACGAGAGAAAGGCCAGGTCCGCGTCGAGGGCAAGGACTACGTCATGCAGGATGGCGACGTCGTCAACTTCCGCTTCAACGTGTGATGGATAGGGCGCGGGGCCTAGTTTAGTTCGTTGCGCAGGAGGGGGCCTGTATTTCGGCTTCGTCGCTCCGTTGAATGGTCCCCATGGCTTTGCGGCGCATCGTTGGCGGTTCGCCGCCTGCCGCGGCGTTCTGACATAGTGGACGGATGCTGCTTGGCATTCGGGGACCAGCCCTGCGGGCAGTCACTGCGCTCCTGCAGGCGAAATACAGGCCCCCTCCCTCTTGACTCGACTGGTTTACACAGGAGCGTAGTTGGCGTGTTTTGCGCGGCCCCGCTGCTGTGTGGTAGGTGAGACTGCTGGCCCCCTCGTGCTGCGCACATTGGGGGAGTACCCGGTATCTGACCTCGCAATATGAGAAAAGAAAAAGACTGCCGCGGTTTGCGACAGTCTTTTTGATAGCAGTGTTCAGTAGAGCTCGGGGCGGCGGTCGGCGAAGACGTTGATGGTCTCGCGGATGTGGTGGCGCAGGCCGGGGCGCAGGCGGGCGGTCAGGATGGCTTCGCTCTCACCTGCCTCGACGATGGCCTCGCCCCAGGGGTCGAGGATGGCGGAGTGGCCGGCGAGGTGGTTGCCCTGCTCGTCGGTGCCGGCCTCGTTAGCCGCGATGACGTAGAACTGATTCTCGATGGCGCGGGCGCGCGTCAGGGTCTGCCAGTGGCTCAGGCGGCTGGCGGGCCAGGCGGCGGGCAGGAAGAGCACGGCGATGTCCTCGAGCGCGAGTTTGCGGATGAACTCGGGGAAGCGCACGTCGTAGCAGATGGCGATGCCGCAGAGCACGCCGTCGAGGCGGAAGGTCACCATCTCTCTGCCTGCCGCGAAGTCCTTGCTCTCGCCGCTCGGGGAGAACAGGTGCGCCTTGTCGTACGAGGCGACTTCTGTGCCCGTGCGGTCGAAGACGTAGCAGGTGTTGTAGACCTTGCCTTCGCGCCGGTTGGCGACCGTGCCGCCGACGATGTTCACGCCGTTCGTGCGCGCGAGCTCGGCGAGCACGGTGCGCGACTGCTGGCCGTCGAGATCCGCGTGTACGGCGATCGGCTGCGGGTAGAAGCCGAGCCGCCAGAGCTCGGGCAGCACGAGCACATCGGGCTCTGCGCGCATGGCCTCTGCGACCATGCGGCGCAGCGTCTTGATATTATCATCGGGCCGGGCGAAAGCGACCGGCATCTGCAGAATCGAGATTTTCATAGGAGGCCTCCAAGATATGATGGAAAAACAACATTATGCCGTCGGCGACATCGTGCGCATGAAAAAAGCACATCCGTGCGGCTCGAGTGAATGGGAAATCCTGCGCACCGGCATGGACTTCCGGCTCAAGTGCCTGGGATGCGGCCATCTCGTCATGATGCCGCGCACGAAATTCGAGAAGATGGTCCGCGCCGTCCGCCCGAAAGAGCAGTGAGGGCGCGCCCTGTTACAATTATAGCATGATGCCTGCTGCCGCGTAATTGACATTGTCCAACTGCATGAAAGAAATGTTGTCAAACGGCATAACGAGAAGGAAAGCTTTACAGCGTCAGGCATCTATGTTTCTGCAATAAAAAGACCGTTCCTTCGGGAGCGGTCTTTTTTGTCCATAAGGTGCAGAAAATTAATAGGATAGATTTGATTGCCAATGTAGAAACATATTAGGGGGAATTTGTAATTTGAACAGGATTGTGTTACACTGATAACCAATTGGCATGAGGCCATAAAGAAAAGAACTGAGGAAACACGGACACTCATGAACACCTTCTTCGTGAAATCAGCCAAGAATGACCGCTTGTTTTATGAAGGAGGAGTTCTTTATGAAGAAGACTCTTGTATCTGCACTGACGACAGCTCTCGTTGTCGGCGCTGCCAGCACGACGTTCGCTGCTGCTAACCCGTTCTCCGATGTACCGGCTGACCACTGGGCTTACGACGCGGTATCCCAGCTCGCAGCTGATGGCGTCATCGAAGGCTATGGCGACACGACCTTCCGCGGCAACCAGAACATCACGCGCTATGAGATGGCTCAGATGATCGCAAAGGCTATGGCCAAGACGGACGTCTCCGCTGCCGACAAGGCCCTGATCGACAAACTCGCCGCTGAGTTCTCCGATGAGCTCAACAACCTCGGCGTCCGCGTCAGCAACCTCGAGCGCAACGCTGATATGGTCAAGTGGAACGGCATGGCACGTTATACGTACACGCAGGATAAGTACGAGTATCAGGGTCAGAAGGATAAAGAAAAAACGGATAAGCTCCTTCTCCGTCTCGAGCCGTCAGCTGAAGTCAACAGCCATTGGCATGTAAAGTCGCGTATTGAGGCAAAGACAGATCTCAAGTCTGATGAAGGTGATAATGGCAACGTTTCGTTGAAACGTGTATGGGCGCAGGGTGACTACAATAACTTCCAGGTCAAACTTGGTAAATTTGGCAGCACGATCAACAACACGCTCATCTTTGATAACCCGTATTCTGGCGCAGCTGTGACGTTCGGCAAGGACCTGAAAGCCACGCTGGAGGCTGGTCGTGTTGGTACCGGTGAACTGAGTGATACGCTGGAGAACTTTATTGATAAAACGGCCAGCTATCAGGGTATCGGTCTTGCTTATGACAATGGCAGCAAACTGACGGGCCGTGCCGGTTATCAGCATTTTGACTGGAACGTTGATGATGTTGACAATGATGATGCTGGCATCTGGTCGGTCGGTGCAAACTACCGCTTCGACAAGAATGTGGCCTTCGATGCATCGTATGCCAAGTCGAACCGTAGCCTGACGGACTATGCGCCGAATCTTAAGGAAGATGACGGTCAGGACAAATCGTATGCATTTGAGCTCGACTACAAAGGCGCTCAGCAACAGAACGCTGGCACGTGGGGCATGTGGGTCGCTTATCGTTACCTCGGTGCACTGACTTCGGTCAAACCGACTTATGATGGCATCCATGAAGGCTATAAAGGCTGGGAAGTCGGCGCAAACTACACGCCGTTCAAGAATGTTGTCGGTACGCTCCGCTATGGCGACACGAAGAATCTCTATGACAATGACCTGAAGGATAAGATCTTCTTCGGCCGTGTCGAGGTATTCTTCTAATCAAGTTGCATAACTTGTCAGCATTTCAATGCTGATGGGCTCTCGGATAAGCAGGCCGGTCATCTCCGCTTCTGGAGGTGGTCGGCCTGTTTTTTGTGTCAATCATGCTTTGCGGGTGTCATTTTGCGTCAGATGGGTCTATAATAGAGAGCGTGTTTTATGATTCAGATCATTGAGGAGTGATTTTGATGCATGCGTTCAACAAAAAGATAATGTGCTCGCTGGTAGCAGCGGTTTTGCTCGGCGGGGCATTCTTGCCGCAATCGGCTTTTGCGGCAAAGGACCCTGTGGCATCGGTGCAATCCGCGCAGGATGCGACGGCAAATCCATTGCTGGCTAAGGAAGATCCGGCGCAGTACAAGGGCTATGTCTGGCGCATTGACTCGAAGAACCGGGACAAGCTGCCGCGCAATTTCCGCACGGCGAACTCCGTGTACCGCACGGATGCCGACCCGAAAAAGGCGGGCGAGGGCTTTGAGCGGAATCCTTCGCGCAAGGGGCTCGCGACGCTCTATGCTTCGGGCAGTGCGGAGTTCTCAGTGAAGGAGTTTGACAAGATGGTGCCGGTGCTCAAGGAGCAGGCGAAGGGGCCCATCTACATTGTCGACCTGCGCCAAGAGTCGCATGGCCTTATCAACGGCACGGCGGTCAGCTGGTACGGCGAGCGCGACTGGGGCAATCTCGGCAAGAGCAAGAAAAATGCCCTGCGCGATGAGAAAACGCGCCTCGAGGCAATCCGGGGCAAGGAAGTCACGATGGCCAAGCTCAGCAAGGAGAAGAAGCCCGTGAATCCGGTGACGGTCAAGGCAGAGTCGGTCATGACAGAAGAACAGCTCGTCAAATCGCGCGGCCTGCGCTATTTCCGCATCGCGGCGACGGACCATGTCTGGCCGTCGGCTGAGAACATCGATGCGTTCATCCGCTTCACGCGCAAGCTGCCGAAAAACGCCTGGCTGCACTTCCACTGCCAGGCAGGGCAGGGGCGCACGACGGCCTACATGGCGATGTACGACATGATGAAGAATCCAGACCTCTCGCTCGGCACCATTCTCTCGCGTCAGTACCTCATCGGCAACAATTACGTCGCCTACCGCGTCGCTGCGCCGAAAGACGGCGACTGGAAGGCGGCTTACTACAATCAGAAGGCGGATATGGTCGCGAAGTTCTATCAGTACGTCCAAGAGCAGCATGCCGATGGCTTCCGGATGAGCTGGAGCAAGTGGTTGGAGAAACAGAAACGCCATTGATGGATTTCATAAGATTAACGACTTTATATAGGCTTGCTTTATGATTAATTGTTAATGATTATCATCTATTTTTTCGTAATTTGACATTCATGAAATTCTTGTGCTATAATAATCACGTTCAAAGGGAAACTGAAGGATGAGACTGAGGAAACATGGACACTCATGAGGAATCCTCCGGTGGAGATTTGGACATATCGTTCATTTCTATTTTATGAAGGAGGAGTTCTTTATGAAAAAGACTCTCGTATCCGCACTGACGACGGCTCTCGTTGTCGGCGCTGCCAGCACGACGTTTGCTGCTGCTAACCCGTTCTCCGATGTACCGGCTGACCATTGGGCTTACGACGCTGTATCCCAGCTCGCAGCTGATGGCGTCATCGAAGGCTATGGCGACACGACGTTCCGTGGCAACCAGAACATCACGCGTTATGAGATGGCTCAGATGATTGCAAAGGCTATGGCTAAGAGCGATGTTTCCGCTGCTGATAAGGCCCTGATCGACAAGCTGGCTGCTGAGTTCTCCGATGAGCTCAACAACCTCGGTGTTCGCGTAAGCAACCTCGAGCGCAATGCCGACATGGTTAAGTGGAACGGCAAGGCTGAGTACACGTACAAGAGCCTCCGCGACAAGGACACGAAGGTCAAAGAGGACCAGAAGAACAACAGCGATAAGCTCCTGCTCCGTCTCGAGCCGACGGCTGAAGTCAACAGCAACTGGCATGTAAAGGCACGTCTCGATGCTAAGACGGATCTTTCGTCCGATAAGGGCGACGATGGTAATGTTGACCTCAAGCGTATCTGGGCTCAGGGCAACTACGGCAACTTCCAGGTCAAACTCGGTAAGTTCGCTCAGATCGATGATGACAGCATCTTCGATACGACGTTCTCCGGCGCTGAAGTCAAGTTCGGCAACAAGGTAACGTTCACGGCTGGTGCTGGCCGCCAGAATATGGATGAAGACAGCGACTTCAATAAGGAGTTTGGTTTTGTCAAGAAGGATGGCGCATTGAAGGATGATACAACGGCTAATTACCAGTATGCAGGCCTCGGTTATGCAGATGGCAAGTTCGTCGGCGGTGTAGACTATCATCATCTGAATGCTGATAACTTCAACTATGCCACTAAGGGCACGAAGACGAATGTCGAAGACAACGCTAACATCTGGCTCGCAAAGGCTGCTTATCGCTTCGATAAGACGAATGCTCTGAACGGCTTCTATGCCAACAACACGTCGGCTGACGACTTCGACAATGCTTGGAGCGCTCAGTACAGCTACAAGGGCGCAGAGCAGGAAAATAAGGGCACCTGGGGTGCGTGGGCAGCGTATCGCTACCTCGGCCAGAACACGGCTCTGTTCTCCACGTTCGATGCTATCCTCGCTGGCCAGAAGGGCTGGGAAGTCGGCGCTAACTACGCTCCGTTCAAGAACGTCGTTGCAACGCTGCGCTATGGCAACGGCAAGGATCTCCTCAACGATCACGACATCGAGAACCTCTTCGGTCGCGTCGAGATGTTCTTCTAATCCTTCGATTAGCAGATTTCCATCACAAACAAAAGACCTCCGCTTCGGCGGAGGCCTTTTTTGTTGCCGCATCGATGCTTGACTTTTCTAGGCCGTGTAGTAAACTGAGAAGAGAATTTGACTAGGTGTGAGAAAAGGGGATTTGTATGCCAAATCGTGCGGCCTGGGCGGAGATTGATCTTGCGGCCCTGAGACATAATTACGAGGAGATCAAGAAGAATATTCGCGGCGGGGCGAAGCTCTGTGCCGTCGTCAAGGCGGATGCCTACGGCCACGGTGCTCTGGCTGTCGCGCGCGTCGCGGTGGAGGCGGGGGCCTCTTATCTCGCGGTCGCGACGCTCGGCGAGGCCATCGAGCTGCGCGAGGCGGGCTTCACGGTGCCAATCCTGCTCTTAGGTCTCGTACTGCCGGATGAGGCGCGCGACATCGTCGACTACGATGTCACGCAGGTCGTCTGCGAGCTGCCGCTCGCGGAGGCCATCTCGCGCGAGGCGGTGCGCCAGCACAAGACGGCGAAGGTCCATCTCAAGGTAGAGACGGGCATGGGCCGCATCGGCATCCGCCCTGAGGAGATCGGCGCGCTGGCCGTGGCGGTCAAGCAGCTGCCGAACATCGAGATCGAGGGCATGTTCTCCCACTTCGCGATGGCAGACAGCAAGGACAAGACGTATACGAAGGGTCAGCTCGCAAAGTTTGAGCAGGCTTTGAGGGCCGTCGAGGAAGCAGGTATCAAGCTCAAGATCCGCCACATCGCGGAGTCGGCGGCCATCCTCGAGATCCCGGAGGCGCATTACGACATGGTGCGCGCCGGCGTCATCCAGTACGGCATGTGGCCGTCGGATGAGGTCACGCATCCGATTGACCTCAAGCCGGTCATGAAGGTCTGCGCCAAGGTCGTCTTCATGAAGACACTGCATCCGGGTGAGAGCATCGGTTACGGCCGCCAGTTCATCGCGGAGCGCGAGAGCCGCATCGCGACGCTGCCGATCGGCTATGCCGACGGCTACATCCGCGCATATGGCAACGGCGGTTACATCTCGTTCGGCGGCTGCAAGGCGCCGATCGCGGGCCGCGTCTGCATGGACCAGGTCATGGTCGATGTCACGGACCTGCCGGATGTCAAGGAAGGCGACACGGCTGTGCTCTTCGGCGACGAGACGGTCACGGCCGATACGGCAGCCAAGTGGCTCAACACGATCAACTACGAGGTCACTTGCCTGATCTCCCCGCGCGTGCCGCGCGTCTACAAAGGCTGATCGATTGCACGCAAAAGGAGCATCCCATTGCGAGGATGCTCCTTTTTTATGCGTTTTACGCGCTCAATATAGCCGATGGTTTACTCGACCTGGCCTTTCCAGTAGGCGAGGTCGGCATCGTTGAGCGGCAGGTCGATCGTCTGGCCATCCTTGTAGGAATAGCGGAAGCGGATGGTCTTAGCGGCCTTGATGTCGTCGAGCGTGGCGGCCGGCAGGAAGACGGAGATCTCGTTCTCCTTCTGGAAGGCGCCCGCGTTCTTCTGCTTGACAGAGGCGATCAGCGGCCACTCCTTGTCATCCGTCACGAGCGTGACTTTGGAGTCGGCCTTGGCGCCGTCATAGCGCGTATCCCAGACGGTGAAGTGGGCGCTCGTCGCGGAGCCGTCCGAGCCGCGCAGGCCCGTGAACTCGATGCGCGCGTAGGCGGAGAGGCTGTCGGCCGTGCGCGTGTCGTGGGCGCGGAAGTAGAGCAGCGTGCCGAGGAAAGCTGCGACGATGATGAGAAGGATGGCAATTGCTTTTTTCATAATAGATACGTCTCCTATAAAATTTCTCTAAGTCAAATTAATCGTATCATCCTGTTTTTTCGTTGTCAATGCGCCTTTTAAAGAAGAAAAAAAGAGAAATTTTTCACAAAATTGGCGTAAGTTATCGTAAATAACATGAAATTTTGCAAATTATTGCTGTGCCTGCCAGAGACGCTCATATTTCTGGCTTTTTCGCCCGTTCCACCCATTGTAAAAGCGCGCGAAGTATTATATAGTATATCAATGAGAAAAGATGGCATAGAATGGGCGGCATCTGTTTTCCCGCTGCTTTTCATCTGATTCTGCCATAATCTTTTCCAGAAGGTATGATATCATTCTTTTATCGGTTGGAAGGGGATTTCAATAAAATGTTTGGTATGTCAATGGATATCGGCATCGACCTTGGCACAGCCAACGTGCTGGTCTATGTAAAGGGGAAGGGCATCGTGCTGCGCGAGCCGTCTGTCGTCGCGGTGGACAAGGACACGAACCGCGTTCTCGCCATCGGCGAGGAGGCGCGTCGCATGATCGGCCGCACGCCGGGCAACATCGTCGCCATCCGTCCGCTGCGCGAGGGCGTCATCGCGGACTACGACATCACGGAGAGCATGCTGCGTCACTTCATCGAGAAGGTCGTCGGCCGCAGCTTCGTCTTCCGTCCGCGCATCATGATCTGCATCCCGTCGGGCTGCACGATGGTCGAGCAGCGCGCCGTACAGGAAGCTGCTGAGCAGGCTGGCGCGCGCCACACGCAGCTCATCGAGGAGCCGCTCGCGGCAGCGCTCGGCGCTGGCCTCGACATCGTGGAGCCATGTGGCTCGATGATTGTCGACATCGGCGGTGGCACGACGGACATCGCAGTCATCAGTCTCGGCGGCATCGTCAACAGTGAGTCGCTGCGCATCGCCGGCGACAAGTTCGACTCGGATATCATCGCTTACGTCAAGCGCGCATTCAACCTCATGATCGGCGAGCGCACGGCCGAGGACATCAAATTCAAGGTCGGCGCAGCTTACCCTGAGGCGCGCGATGAGACGCTCGACATCCGCGGCCGCGACCTCCTGACGGGCCTGCCGAAGACGGTCCAGATCACGACGAAGCAGGTGGCCGAGGCCATCGGCGCTTCGGTCTCGCGCATCGTCGAGTGCGTCAAGAAGGTTCTCGAGGAGACGCCGCCGGAGCTCTCGGCGGACATCATGGACCGCGGCATCATCCTGACGGGCGGCGGCGCGCTGCTCTTCGGCCTCGATGAGCTCATCCGCCGCGAGACGGACATCCCGACGGCTCTCGCCGATGATCCGCTCTCCTGCGTCGCGCTCGGCTGCGGCAAGGCGCTCGACACGTTCTCGAAGTTCGACGGCAAGGCCATGAACCTCAAGATCGGGAAATAAGAGCTGACGCTTTCCTTCCCCGCATGTGCGCATCTGCACCATGCTGGGAAGGTTTTTTATTGGAAGGGAGATCAATATGAATAAGATCCTTCGCCGCGCGGCGGTGTTTGCCGCTGCGGCATTATTCCTCGGGCAGAGCTTCGCGATGGCGGCGGGGCTGACTTCGATGCGCTTCCACAGCGGCAGCGAGCACGACCGCGTAGTCTACGAGTTCACGGACATGCCGTCCTACACGACAGCGGTCTCCGCTGACGGCCGCACGCTGACGCTCGACCTCGCCGATACGTCGTACAAAGGCTTCTCGGCTGTGCCGGCCAAGGGCAGCCGCATCGAGTCGATTGCCTACAATAAAAAGGGCAAGCATCTCATCGTGACGATGAAGCTCAAGGCGGGGCTCTCGTATCAGGTCCGCACGCTCAAGAACCCGACGCGCCTCTTTATCGATGTGCTGCCGGATACGAGTGCGGCAACAAGCACTGCGGGCACGGCGGCCAGCAAGCCGGCGGTCACGGCCACGAAGGGCAGCAGTACGGGCATGCCGGGCACCATCGATGGCGACTATGTGCAGGAGATCGAGCCGGGCCTGACGGAACACACGTATGTCTATTGGGATGACTACGGCAAGGTATCGGCTTGGCTCTTAGAGGCAGACCCCGCGCGCTACCGCCTCGTACCGACTCTCGCAAAAGGGAAAATCCCGGGACGTGAGGCCGTCAGCGGCATCGTTGCCAGAGCTGGCGGCGTGGCCGGCATCAATGCCTCGTACTTTGCGCCGGCGGGCGACATCCTCGGCGTGACGCAGATCAACGGCCAGACGGTCGGCACGACGTACTACACGCGTTCGGCGTTTGGCCTGCGCAAGGATGGCACGCCGGTCTTCGGCAAGATCTCGTATGACGGCACGGTCACGATGGGCGGCGTCAGCGTCAGCGTGGCCGGCGTCGACTGCGAGCGCGGCGCGGACAGCCTCGTCATCTACAACCGCGCTTACGGCAGCTCGACGGGCACGAATGAATACGGCCGCGAGTACATCGTGCGCGGCGGCCGCGTCACGGACATCCGTCAGAACGATTCGCCAATCCCTGCAGATGGCGTCGTCATCTCGGTGCACGGTACGGTGGCCGATGAACTCGCTGGCGTGCAGGTCGGCGACCCTGTGACGATCGAGGAGAACCTCGGCGACGGCTGGCAGAACATGGACTTCATCATCGGCTGCGGCCCGCGCCTCGTGGAGAATGGCCGCGTCCATGTGACGGTCGACGAGGAGGATTTCCCTGCGGATATCCGCATCGGCCGCGCGCCGCGCAGTGCCGTCGGCATCACGAAGGATGGCCGCTATCTCTTAGCCGTTGTCGACGGCCGCCAGTCGCACAGCGTCGGCCTGACGCTGACGGACTGGGCGAAGCTGCTCGTGAAGTTCGGCGCGCAGGACGCGCTGAACCTCGACGGCGGCGGCTCGTCGGACCTCGTCGTGAACGGTGAGGTGCAGAACTCTCCGTCAGACGGGCAGGAGCGCCTCGTCGGCGACGGCCTGGTCCTTGTCAAGAAATAAAAGAGGCATGCACAGGGCTGGACGAGTATGTTATAATGAAAACTAGTAATATTTTTTCGAGTTTGATTCTGGCGTTTACGAGGTGAGTACGTTTGCATAAATTCATGAGGAAGGTCATCGCGACTGGTATTGCTGCGATGTTCTTCGCGACGGCGGCTGTGCCGGCACACGCGATGGACCCCATTCTGCCGTTCCAGGATGTCAAAGGTGGCATGACGGGCACGGCCTATACCGTGGTGGACAGCTCGGGCGAGATCCGCAGCTTCGATGTGGATATCGTGGGCAATATGGACAATGGCAAGGGATCGTCCCGCATGATCATGGCACGCGCACGAGGCCCCGTGATTGAGCAGGCGGGCGGTATCCTGCAGGGCATGAGCGGCAGCCCTGTCTACGTCAATGGCCGCCTCGTCGGCGCCGTGGCGGCGGGCATCAAGGAGATGACGCCGTACACCTTCTTCATCACGCCAATCGAGGACATGATGAAGCTCTGGACGATGCCGGATACGAAGAACAAGACGCGCCTCAAGACGGTCAACATCCACAAGGTCGTGGAGGAACGCAAGAAGGAAGAGGCCAGGGCCAAGGAAGCGGACAACAAGAAGGCCGAGACGAATGGTAACGCCATCTTCAACCGTGTCATGGACGTCATCCATGAGGCGGAGGATACGGCGGCCGAGACGAAGGCCAAGCAGGAAAAGGCAGAGCGGGAGAAGGCTGAGGCAGAGAAGGCCAAAGCTGTAGCTGCCGAGAACACGGATGTCAAGTCTGCTGAGAATGCCGATGCTAAGGACGCCGATGGCAAGGATGTCGACGCTAAGGCTGAGAATGCTGAGGCTCCAGAGAAGCAGGCCGAGGCGGTAGCGGCAGAAACTGCTGCAACCGAAACTGCTCCAGCGAAGGATGCCTCTGCTGAGAAACCGGCTGCATCCGAAAAGAAAGAGCTGACGAAGCAGCCCAAGGCCGTCATGTACCTCTCGGGCTTCAATGAGCCGAGCATCGACTTCTTGCAGAAGAACGTGCCGATGGGCCGTGATGTCACCTTCATGCCGATGGGCGTGCGCACGGAAGGCGAGGGCAATACGCTCTACAACGCGAGCCTGCAGCCGGGCAGTGCGGTCGGCGTCGCCATCGTCTACGGTGACTTCGCCGTCGGCGCGACGGGCACGGTCACGGCCGTGGACGGCAAGAAGATCCTCGGTTTCGGCCATCCGTTCCTGCACCGCGGCAACGTCAACTACTTCATGACGGATGCGACGGTCGTCGGCACGATCAGCGGCCAGAGCAACGGCATGAAGATCGCGAACATCGGCAACATCATCGGACGCATTAGCCAGGACCGCGAGACGGGCATCGCCGGCACGATCGGCGATTTCCCGACGGTCGTACCGGTCAAGGTCCGCGTCCAGGACTCGACGCTCGGCCGCACGGATGACTACGGCGCGCGTATCGCCTACGATGAGGCGTTCCTGCCGGAGCTCTCCGGCGGTATCGCCTATGCGGCCATCAACAAGACATCGGACACGCTCGCGGGCGCGACGGCCAACGTGCACTTCACCATCCGCACGAATGCGGCGGACGGCGGCAAGTTCGAGCGCAGCAACATGTTCTACAACACGGCTGACGTCGGCCAGATCGCGGTCGGCGAGCTCATGCAGGCGATGAACGTCATCTGCTCGAATACAGATCAGGAGTCGGACATCGTCGATGTCCAGATCGACGTCCAGATGGAGAACGGCCGCAAGACGGCGACGCTCCTCTCGGCTGTGCCGGACAAGACGACCGTCAAGCCGGGCGATCTCGTGAAGTTCACGACGACGATCAAGCCGTACCGCCGCGACAAGGAGACCTTGCTGATCCCGTACCGCGTGCCGGTGACGGCACCGGAGGGGCCGCTGACGCTCGACATCCGCGGCGGCGGTGTCGCGCCGATCACCCAGCTCAAGCTCCTGCAGCAGACGGGCGTCGACCTCATTGCGCAGGAGGACAAGACGACTACGACGAAGGACAAGCTCCAGAGCCTCAAGCGCACGGGTCGCAACAACGAGATCATCATCGCACCGGGCGCTTCGGCCGTGCCGATGACGCCTTCGCAGCAGCGCAAGGCCGCGCGTGAGGCTGCCAAGGCGGCCCGCGAGGCAGCGCAGCAGCGCAAGTTCTCGTTCTCGCTGAACGCGCCGAAGAACGAGATGCCGGGCGAGACGAAATTCACGACGAACTATATCATCGACAATGTCATCCATACGACCCTGCAGGTCGAGAGAAAGTGACCGCCCCCTATTGTCAGCAGGTGAATATGATGATACACTGGAAAATGATGCTTTAAGCACAGCGGTCGAAGTGGCTGTGCTGCTATAGGAGGAAAAAGGACTTAAATGGAAAAGTTGGTTATACATGGCGGACGCCGGCTGGAGGGCCGCGTCAAGATCAGCGGGGCGAAGAATGCGGTACTGCCGATTATTGCGGCAACTCTTCTCGGACAGGACTCGCCGAGTCTTCTCGACGAGGTCCCGGCTCTTGAAGATGTGCATACGATCACGGAAGTCCTGCAGAAACTCGGCGTCAAGGCTGAGTTCCGCAAGGAGACGCATCAGCTGTTTGTCGACAGCACGGTCATCGGCAGCTGTGAAGCGCCGTACGATCTCGTGCGCAAGATGCGCGCGTCCTTCCTGATCATGGGACCGCTGCTCGCTCGCTGCGGACAGGCCAAGATTTCCCTGCCGGGCGGCTGTGCCATCGGCACGCGTCCCATCGACCTCCATCTCAAGGGCTTCGAGGCTCTTGGTGCGCAGATCCGCGTCGGCCACGGCTTTATCGAGGCGGCTGCTCCGGAAGGACTCAAGGGCGCGAAGATCTATCTTGACTTCCCGAGCGTCGGCGCGACGGAGAACATCATCATGGCGGCTTCCATGGCAGAAGGCCAGACCGTCCTTGAGAACCCCGCACAGGAGCCGGAGATCGTAGACCTCGCGAACTACCTCAACGTCATGGGCGCGAAGATCCGCGGTGCCGGCACGAATGTCATCAAGATTGACGGTGTGCCGAAGCTCACGGGCCGCGACTACACGATCATCCCCGACCGCATCGAGGCGGGCACCTACATGGTGGCAGCGGCGATGACGCGCGGCGACGTCTACATCGAGAACGCGATCAGCGAGCACCTCAAGCCGGTCATCGCTAAGCTCAAGGAAGCTGGCGTGACGATTGAGGAGGATGTCAATGGCATCCGTGTGACCTGCGACCGCCGCACGAAGTCGGTCGACATCAAGACGATGCCGTATCCGGGCTTCCCGACGGACATGCAGGCGCAGTTCATGGCGATGATGGCCATCTCGGAAGGCACGGGCATCGTGACGGAGACGGTCTTCGAGAACCGCTTCATGCACGTCGATGAGCTCAAGCGCATGGGCGCGAAGATTAAGATCGACGGCCGCACCTCGATCGTCGAGGGCGTGGAGAAACTCTACGGCTGCCAGGTCAAGGCAACGGACCTGCGCGCCGGTGCGGCGATGGTCCTCGCGGGGCTCGTCGCAGAAGGGGAGACCCAGGTCGGCTACATCCACCACATCGACCGCGGCTACGACAATCTCGTCGAGAAGCTCGTCGGCCTTGGCGCGGATATCTGCCGCGTCGACCAGTAATCAAACAAGCAAGAGGCTGTTGACAAACGACAGCCCTTTTCTTTTATCTTTTATCTATTATTGCTAACTGTTATCATCTGTCGTTTTTACTTGGATTCATAGGAGAGGTATCATGAGCATTATCGAAACGCCGCTGCAGCTGCAGCATCTTGCCCTGAAGAACCGCGTCATCCGTTCGGCCGTGCACAGCTTCCTCGCAGGGGAAGACGGCTACATGACGGCGGCAGAGTACGCGATGTACGAGACGCTGGCCGAGAACAACCTCGGCACGATCATCTCGGGCCACTGCTGCGTGGACCCGCTGGGCCGCGCCAACCCCGAGCAGGTCAACATCTACGCAGACTCGTTCACGGACCAGTTCCGCAAGGCCGTCGCGATTGCCCATGCGCACGATGCGCGCTTCATCGCGCAGATCAACCATGCCGGCCCGCGTGCCATCGACAATGAGGACCTCGCCGACGTCGTCGCGCGCCCACTCAAGAAGGGACGCCATGCGCGCGCGCTGACGGTGGAGGAGATCCATCACATCGAGCAGTGCTTCATCGCAGCGGCGAAGCGCCTGCAGTCGGCCGGCTGCGATGGCGTCCAACTCCATGCCGCCCACTCGTACCTGCTCTCGCGCTTCATCGACCCGACGTTCAACCAGCGCGAGGATGCGTATGGCGGCACCATCGAGAACCGCTTCCGCATGGTGGAGGAGATCATCTGCGGCATCCACGAGGCCTGTGGCAAAGACTTCCCCGTGCTCATCAAGGTCAACGTCGACACGAAGGCGGAGGATGCCGAGGGCTACCACCGCGACATGGTCTGGCTGCTGCGGCGCGCGAAGGCGCTCGGCGTGGAGCTCGTCGAGTTCTCGGGCGTCGACTTCATCAACCTGCCGAAGACGGCGACGCTCTACTACCTGCCGCAGGTCAAGCGCCTGCGCGCCGAGGTGCCGGACATGCCGCTGAGCCTCGTCGGCGGCGTGCGCTCGCTCGCGGATATGGAGGCGGTCATCAAAGCTGGCATCGAGTGCGTCTCGCTCGGCCGCTCATTGATCGCGGAGCCGGACTTCGTCACGAAGGAGCTCGCGGGCGGCGAGAAGTCCATCTGCGTCTCGTGCAGCCGCTGCTTCGTGCTGCCGCACATGCATCCGGGCATCCGCTGCGTCTGGGCCTGGAAGAAGGAGCGTGTGCGCCAGAAACAGGCTGTTGCTCAAAAATGAAAACACTCTGAAAATTATTTCTTTGCTTTACAAGTTGACAACCGTATAACCAAGTGCTAAGATACAAATTATCCATAAAATATCTATCGCAACGGAGCGAATGATCTTTTTAACTGGCATGTATCTTAACCAGAGACAAAAAGGTCCCGTTCGCGAACGTTGCGAGCGGGATTTATTTTTATTGTTTCATTTGGGTAGAAAGAAGGATTCATATGACAGGATTAATGCTTGTCGGTATCGCACTCGTCTGGTTTGCCTGTGCGTACCTGTTCTATGGACGCTGGCTCGCAAAGACCTGGGGCATCGATCCGAAGGCCCCGACACCGGCTGTCCGCAAGAATGATGGCCAGGATTATTCGCCGGCCTCCCGCTTCACCGTATTTGCGCACCAGTTCTCATCCATCACGGGCGCAGGCCCTGTGACCGGCCCAATCATCGCAGCGATGTTCGGCTGGCTGCCGGCCTTCCTCTGGATCCTGATCGGCGGCGCGTTCTTCGGCGCGGTCCAGGATTTCACGGCGCTCTACGCTTCGGTCAAGAATGAAGGCAAGTCGATGGGCCTGCTCATCGAGCAGTACGTCGGCCGCACGGGCCGCCGCCTGTTCCTGCTGTTCAGCTGGCTCTTCACGCTGCTCGTCATCGCAGCGTTTGCCGATATCATCGCGAAGACGTTCAACGGCTTCGGCGCTAACGGCACACTCAACACGCCGGGCGCACAGGCCGCTACAATCTCCATGCTCTACATCGTCGTCGCCATGGGCTTCGGCATCTTCATCAGCAAGGTCAAGCCGTCCGGTGTCCTGAAGTTCATCGTCGCCGTCGTGCTCGTCGTCGCGATGTTCGCGGTCGGCATGCAGTTCCCGCTCTACTTCGATGTGCCGACTTGGCGCTACATCGTCTTTGGCTACTGCTTCATCGCGGCTGTCCTGCCGATGTGGCTGCTCATGGAGCCGCGCGATTACCTGAGCTCCTTCCTGCTGCTCGGCATGGTCGCCGGTGGTGTCATCGGCGTCCTCGCCGCAAACCCATCCGTCAACATGCCGGCCTTCGTCGGTTTTGAAGTCAATGGCAAGCCGCTGTTCCCGATCCTCTTCATCACGATCGCCTGCGGCGCTGTCTCCGGTTTCCACAGCCTCGTTTCCTCTGGCACGTCCTCGAAAGCCATCGCCAACGAGACGGATATGCTGCCAGTAGGCTACGGCGCGATGCTCTGCGAGTGCATGCTCGGCGTCGTCGCCCTCGCCATTGCCTGCGCCGCTGCATCGAACGGTGTCATGGCACAGGGCACGCCGTTCCAGATCTTCGCTGCCGGCATCAGCACGTTCTTCACGAACATCTTTGGCCTGCCGGCTGGCTTTTCGGCCTGCTTCATCACGATGTGCGTATCGGCACTCGGCATGACGACGATCGACTCCGTCGCCCGCATCGGCCGCATGTCCATGCAGGAGATGGTCAAGCCGAGCGATGGCGTTGAGGCGAGCAGCACGCAGAAGTTCTTCATGGACAAATACGTCTCCACGATCCTCACGCTCGTCTTTGCCTACGGCCTCTGCCTCGCCGGCTACATGAATATCTGGCCGCTGTTCGGCGCAGCCAACCAGCTGCTCTCCGCACTCGTCCTGATCTCCCTCGCCGTCTTCCTCAAGATGACGAACCGCAAGGGTTGGATGCTCTACGTGCCGATGGTCTTCATGTTCATCGTCACGATGACGGCACTCGTCATGAGCGTCTACGGCGGCATCATGAAGCTCATGGCCGGCAAGTTCCTCATCGGCGTCGACGGCCTGCAGCTCGTGCTCGCCATCGCCCTGATGACGCTTGCCTGCCTCGTCGTCAAGCACTGCGGCAAGGAGCTCCTCGACAAGGGCCAGGCTGCCCTCGGCAAATGATGCCAAGAATCTCGATGCGCAAAGCACATCAGTTTGATAACCCCTAAGTCATAAAGAATCCCCGGTCCCGGATGATGTAATCTGACATCATCTGAGACCGGGGATTTTTGTGTGCTTTTTTATCTGGTTATCAGGCGTTGGCGAGCTTGTAGATGGCGAGGACATCCTTGCGCGTGAGCGGGTGGAAGGTGCCGAGCTTCTTCGTGTCGCCGGCGGTGGCGAGGTCAGCGAGGCTGTAGAGCTCGCTGTCGTTGAGCTTCGTCTGCAGGAGCTCTGGCAGGCCCACGGGCATGCCGAGGCTCTTGAAGTAGGCGACCATCTTCTCGATGCCGAGCTGGGCGCGCTCTTCTTCCGTGCCGCTGCTTGCATCTACGCCGAAGATGCGCTCGGCGAACTGCGCAAAGCGGGCGGTGTCATCGCGGTAGACGTACTTGGCCCAAGAGCCCCAGAGCGCCGTCAGTGAGGCGCCGTGCGTCGAGTCGAAGCGGGCGCTGAGCTCGTGGCCGAGTTTGTGGACGGAGAAGTCCTTGCCGCGGCCGAGCTCTGTGAAGTTGGAGTGGGAGACGCTGCCGCACCACATGATTTCGCTCATAGCATCGTAGTCTTCGTGGTTCTTGACGGCAACTCTAGAGGCATCCATGACAGTCTTGATGAGGTCCTCGGCCACGCGGTCGGTGAAGACATTGGCTTCCTTGATCTTGGTGAAGTAGCGCTCGAGCGTGTGCATGATGATGTCGGCGATGCCGCAGACGAGCTGCTTCTCGGGGACGGTGAAGGTCAGCTCCGGATTCATGAAGGCGAGGACCGGGCGGTTGAGCGGCGTGTTGAGGCCGACCTTGCGCATCGTGTCCTCATTCGTCAGCACAGCGGAGTCGCTCGTCTCGCTGCCGGCTGCGGCGAGCGTCAGCACGGAACCGACGGGCATGGTCTTTTCGAGTTTGGCGCGGCCGCTCCAGAAATCCCAGACGTCCGTGCCGGGGTTGGCCACGCCGTGGGCGATGGCCTTGGCCGAGTCGATGACGCTGCCGCCGCCGACGGCGAGGATGAAGTTGGCTTTGAAGGCGAGTGCCTCGCGGATGCCCTCGCGCACGAGTGCGACGCGCGGGTTCGGCTGGACGCCGCCGAGCACCTGGAAGGCGAGTCCAGCGGACGTCAGCTGGCACTCGATGCGCGAGAGCAGGCCGCTCCTGACGACGCTGCCGCCGCCGTAGACGATGTAGACGCGGCTCGCGCCGTACGCGCGCAGCTTCTCGGCCACTCGGTCCTCCGCATGGCGGCCGAAGATGATCTCCGTCGGCATCTTGAACTCAAAACTCTGCATAAAAAGACCTCCTAGATATGTGAATCGCAGTTTGTTGTCCTGTCTGTACCTTCTATTATTGGCGGCGGGGCGGGGAAAATCCTGCCGGCGCTCAAAAAGAAGGGGAACTGTCCTTGGATGGCGAACTATTCCATACGAGAGTCCATGGAACCGTGCTGCGATATTCGTAACGGTTCCATACACCTATGCCGTGTATACATTCATGAATTTACAATAAAGCTGGATTTTTAGGCAAACATCTGCTATGATGTAAAAGTATATGGCGAAAGAAGCATAGTTCCTATGCATATTTTCATATAAAAGCTGTGATATCTTCAGGAGGGAATACCATGAAGTCAGAGATCACCATCAAGACGGTGCGCTGCAAGGGCTGCGGCATCTGCGCGGCGTTCTGCCCCAAGTCCGTGCTGGCCGTCAGCGAGCTCGGCAAGATACAGGTCGTCAACGGGGATGCGTGCATCGGCTGCGGCCAGTGCGAGCTGCGCTGCCCCGATTATGCGATTTTTGTGGATAAAGTCAAGGAGGAGGCAGCACAATGAGCAAAGCGAGATTGATGCAAGGCAATGAAGCCTGCGCAGAAGGTGCAATCGCGGCTGGCGTCAACTTCTTCGCCGGCTACCCGATCACGCCGTCCACGGAGATTGCGGAGACGATGGCACGCCTGCTGCCGAAACACGGCGGCAAGTTCGTCCAGATGGAAGATGAGATTGCGAGCATGGGCGCCATCCTCGGCGCGTCGCTGGCGGGCAGCAAGGTCATGGATGCGACGAGCGGCCCTGGCTTTTCCCTTAAGCAGGAACTCATCGGCTACGCGGCCTGCGCGGAAATCCCGTGCGTGCTCGTCGATGTGCAGCGCGTCGGCCCGTCGACGGGCCAGCCGACTTCGCCGTCGCAGGGCGATGTCATGCAGGCGCGCTGGGGCACGCACGGCGACCATCCGGTCATCGCGCTCGCGCCCTGGAGCGTGCGCGAGACGTACGATGCGACGGTCATGGCCGTCAACTATGCGGAGCGCTTCCGCACGCCGGTCATCCTGCTCATGGACGAGGTCATCGGCCATCTGCGCGAGAAGGTTGAGCTTCCGGACCACGTCGATGTCTACCCGCGCCGCAAGCCGAAGAAAACGCGCGCGGAGGGCTATGAGCCATTTGCGCCGGACGAGGACCTCGTGCCGAACGTCGCAGACTTCGGCCAGGGCTACCGCATCCATGTGACGGGCCTCATCCACGATGAGACGGGCTTCCCGTCCGGCAGCCCAGAGGTCACGGAATCGTCGATCCGCCGCCTGCACGAGAAGATTGCGCGCGCCGGTGAGGAGATCATCCACACGGAGTCGTACTTCATGGATGACGCCGAGTACGCCGTCGTCTCGTTCGGCGGTTCGGCGCGCACGGCATACGAGGCCGTGCGCATGGAGCGCGGGAAGGGCCGCAAAGTCGGCATGCTGCGCCTCATGACCATCTGGCCGTTTGCCGACAAGGCCATCGAGGCACTCTCGGCGCAGGTCAAGGGCATCCTCGTCGCGGAGCTCAACTACGGGCAGATCGTCAACGAGGTGCGCCGCGCCGCGCACAGCGATTGCAAGGTCTCGCTCTGCGGCAAGTACGATATGAAATCATTTGAACCGGAGGACATCACCTCCGCCATCGAGAATATGATTGCAGGGGGTAATGCGTGATGGAACGGAGCTTTGAACAATATTTCCGCCAGGATCATCTGCCGCATCTCTGGTGCCCGGGCTGCGGCAACGGCATCGCGATGAAGGCCATCGTCCAGGCGGTCGAGAAGAAGGGCCTTTCGCAGGACAACACCGTCATCGTCTCGGGCATCGGCTGCTCGTCGCGCGCCTCGGGCTACATGGACTTTGATACCCTGCACACGGCACACGGTCGCGCCATCCCGTTTGCGACGGGCATCAAGCTCGCCAACCCGGACCTCCACGTCATCGTCATCACGGGCGATGGCGACTGCACGGCCATCGGTGGCAATCACTTCATCCACGGCTGCCGCCGCAATGTGGACCTCACGGTCATCATGTTCAACAACAACATCTACGGCATGACGGGCGGCCAGGCCTCGCCGACGACGCCAATCGGCGCCAAGGCGACGACGGCCCCGTACGGCTCCGTCGACCGCACCTTCGACGCCTGCAAGCTCGCAGAGGCAGCCGGTGCGACGTACGTCGCGCGCTCGACGGCCTTCCACGTCCAGCACATGGCCAACATGATCGCCGAGGGCATCGATAACGATGGCTTCTCGTTCATCGAGGCAATGGTCCAGTGCCCGACGGCGTTCGGCCGCAAGAACCGCATGGGCAGTCCTGCCGACATGCTCAAGTGGATGCGCGACCACGCCGTCATGAAGGCGGCCTGGGACAAGTTGCCGGAGGAAAAGCGCGAGGACAAGTTCCCGATTGGCTGCCTCTACAAGTCGCAGGCCATCGACTACGATGCCGCATACGACCAGGTCATCGAACGTGCAGGGGGTGCTCATAAATGAGGAAACAGCTTAGATTATCGGGTTCGGGCGGCCAGGGCGTCATCACGGCGGCCATCATCCTCGCGGCTGCGGCCGTAGATGAGGGCAAGGAGGCCGTCCAGTCGCAGTCGTATGGACCGGAGGCGCGCGGCGGTGCCTCGAAGTCCGAGGTCATCATCGACGATGCGCCCATCTACCATCCGCACGTCATCGTGCCGGACCTCGTGCTGGCCATGACGCAGAAGGCAGCCGACAAGTACTACAAAGACCTCAATCCCGATGGACTCTTGGTCCTCGACGAGCAGCTCGTGCCGAATGTCCCCGACTTCCCGCACGTCGTGCGCATCCCCATCACGAAGATCGCCGTCGAGAAAGTCGGCAAGCCACTTTTCGCCAATATCGTCGCCCTCGGCGCCCTCGTGCGCCTCACGGGCATCGTCTCCTTCGACGCCATCAAGAAAGCCGTCGCCAACCGCGTGCCACCGCATACCGTCGACGCCAACATGAAAGCCCTAGAGCTCGGTTGGGAAGCAGCCGCCGCCAAGGTATGATAAAGTAATCACGCTCCATTGCATTATAAAAGGCCAGGTTCCTCTCTTGTGAGGGACCTGGCCTTTTGGCTGGCAGTATTTCGAGCGTTTTAGATGAACATGTGGCGCATGCAGAGCACGAGGAAGCAGACGAGCGCGAGGCCGAAGCTGAAGATCTCGACGCAGCGCACGGGGTAGACGCAGTGGAGCGGGATATCGACGACGCGCGGGATGTTGCTGGCGAGCAGGGAGATAGCGATGGAGACGTAGAGCAGGATGTTCGTCAGCGGTGCGGTGTGCACTTCGGAGAAGGCGCGCAGCAGTAGGTAGAGGGCAAAGGCGATGAAGAAGTAAGCGATTTTATCTGCAATGTGTATGTTCATAGGGCCACATCCTTTGGGTGCCGGGGTAGAGCGGTTTAAACACCTTGTTAGTTCTGCATGAGGGCGGCAAAATCCTGCCACTGCTCTGCAAACAGATTGCCTTGGCCGATTGGTTCAGCAACCGCGCTGGCCGCGGTAGTGGCGCCAGATGGCGGAGCTCAGGCAGAGCAGCAGGACGCCGGAGAAGGCGAAGACCCAGTGGATGCCGAGGAATGTCGCGATGAGGCCGCCGAGCAGGGGGCCTGCCATCGAGCCGACCTGCTGCGCGGCGAACAGCATGCCGAAAATGCGCCCCTTATAAGACGGCGGCGTGTTGTTGGCGAGCACGGCGTTGATGGCGGGGTGGATGCCGCAGAAGAAGAGGCCGCCGACGAACTGCATGATGGCAAACGGCAGGAGCGTGTCGGGGATGCCCTGGATGATCATAGAGAGGCCGGCACCGGCCATGCCGAGGCACATGGCGCGGAAGAAACCGCGCCGCTGGCCAAACGTTCCCCAGAACGGCGCGGCGATGGCGCCCGCGATGCCGCCGAGCGAGAAGACAAAGCCCGCGACGAAGACAATGTTCGGCATGGGGCCGGCGAGTTTGGCGACGTATGTCGTGATGACCGGCTGCAGGATCAGGATGACCATCTGCACGAGCGTGCCGCAGAGCAGCATGTTGCGCAAAAGAGGCATATGCCAGGGCGAGACATCGTCTTCTGTTGTCTCATTTGCATTCGTGGCTTTCTTGGCGACGGGCGGCTCCTTGATGATGAAGGTGAAGATCAGGAAGTTCGTGAAGAGCGCGGCAGCGGCGAGGAAGAAGGAGTAGCGCATGCCGACGGCTTCGGCGAGGATGCCGCCGAGCAGGGGGCCGACGACGCCGCCGGCCGTCAGGGTGCCCTGCATGACGCCGAGGCAGAAGCCGATCTTCTTGGGTGGTGCATAGAGCGTCATGATGGCGAGGTCCATCGGCCAGAGGCCGGAGGCAAAGCCCTGGAACAAGCGCATGAGCGTGAGCTGGCCCGGCGTCTCGACGATGCCGCCGAGGAAGTAGCTGATGGCGAGCAGGAAACTCGCGCGCATGGCCATGAGCCGCTTGCCCTTCGTGTCGGCCATGCGGCCCCAGATCGGCGCCATGATGGCCGAGACGAGGAACGAGGCAGAGAAGACGATGCCGGACCAGAGGTTGACATCAGCGTCGGAGACGCCGAGTTCCATCGTCAGGTACATTGGCAGGAACGGGATGAGCATGGTGTAGCTTGCGGACATGAAGAGGATGTTGCACGTGAGGATCGCGAGGACGAGCTTCCAATTCAAGAAAAGACCTTCTTTCTTCTATCAGGTAAATAACATCGTTCTATTCTATCATGGAGAAAGAAATAAGCAAAGCCTATCCTTGCAGCTTGCATTGCATCTTGCATTTTTGGCCCGATGTGGGGATAATAGGGATAGATTACTTCCATTATGAAGGGGGCACGACTATGACGGTAAAACTTTTTGTGACGGACTTAGACGGGACGTTGCTGCCGAGCGGCAAGGATGTCCCGCGTGAAAATATAGAAGCCGTGCAGCAGGCGGTGCGCGCCGGCGTCATCGTGACGATCGCGACGGGTCGCATGTACCGGGCGGCCCTGCCTGTGGCGGAGGCGCTCGGCGTCGATGTGCCAATCATCACCTACAATGGCGCGCTGATCAAGTCGACGCAGGGCAAGGTCTACCACACGAGCTATCTGAAGCCTGAGGTCATCAGGCAGGTCGTAGACTTCTGCCAAGAGCAGGGCTGGTACCTGCAGTCGTACAGCCGCGATGAGCTCTGGGTGCCTGTGCATGATGAACACGCGCAACACTATGAGCAGGAGCAGAAGGTCACGGGCCATGTCGTCGGCTGGGACGGCCTGTGCGAGCAGACGCAAGAGGTCTGCAAGCTCTTGACCGTCTCGGAGGACGGTGAGGAGACGAACCGCCGCCTCGCCATCCTCAATGAGCGCTTTGGCAAGGAAATCGTCGCCATGCAGTCGAACGCCCGCTACGGCGAAATCGTCAACCCGGGCGTCTCGAAGGCCGAGGGGATTCGCCGCTTGGCCGATAAGCTCGGCATCGCCATCGAGGATACGATGGCCATCGGCGACTCGTACAACGACCTGCCGATGCTCAAGGCCGCAGGCCACAGCGTGGCGATGGGCAATGCCGTACCGGAGGTCAAGGCAGTCTGCGACTACGAGACAGGTCGCTGCGAGGACTTCGGCTTCGCGCAGGCCATCCGTGAGCTGGTACTTGGAGGTGGGTCAGATGAGTGAAATGGTAAAATCGGAACAGGCAAAGGAAGATTCTTTTCGCCTCGTCATCGTGACGGGCATGTCAGGCGGCGGCAAGACGCAGGCGAGCCGCTATCTTGAGGACCTCGGGTACTTCTGCGTGGACAACCTGCCACCTGTCTTCATCCCGAAGTTCGTTGAGCTCTGCAAGCATTCCGGCGGCCATGTCCGCAAGGTCGTGCTCGTCGTCGACACGCGCAGCCGCGAGTTCTTCGACACGTTTGTCCACACGCTCAACGAAATGGACAAGGATGATGTGCCGTATGAGATGCTCTTCATGGATGCATCAGACCCGGCCATCATCCGCCGCTACAAGGAGACACGCCGCCGCCATCCGATGGCGCCGTCCTCGCGCATCTCGGAGGGCATCGCCAAGGAGCGCGAGCGCTTGGCACCCGTGCGCGCAAAGGCGACGTACATCATCGACACGTCGGAACTGCGCAAGGTCGACCTGCGCGACAAGATCCACCGGCTGTTCGGCACATCGGGCGGCGAGCAGATGAGCATCAACGTGCTGTCGTTCGGCTTCAAGTTCGGCATGCCGCTCGATGCAGACATGGTCTTTGATGTGCGCTTCCTGCCGAACCCGTTCTACATCGAATCGATGCGCCACAAGAGCGGCGCCGTGCCGGAGGTGGCCGAGTACATCGCGAAGTGGCCGGTGACGAAGGAGTTCACGCGTCTGCTCGACGAGATGCTCGACTTCCTCGTGCCGCAGTACATCAAAGAGGGCAAGAGCCAGTTCGTCATCGCGGTCGGCTGCACGGGCGGCATGCACCGCAGTGTCTACATCGCCAAGCACATCTTCGACCGCCTGACGGCGCAGGGCTACTCGACGCGGCTCGAGCACCGCGACCTCATGAAGAACGATGTGCGCGAACATGTACGTGAGGAGTGTTGAGCATGCATCTTCTGAAATGGCTCTACCCGGGCATGAAATTCAAGCGATGGCTGCTGCTCTTCTCGGTCGGCGTCATGCTCGTCAGCCTCGGGCTCGCACTCGTCTTCAACTACAAGTACCTCGATGTCATCGAGGAGGCGATCTTCCGCGCGGTCTACCTCTGGAAGGGTAGCTACAATTACATGTTCACGACGCTGGCAGGCATCGCGGTCGTCATCGTGGGCGTCGGGCTTATGCTGATCGCGACGCGCTTCGTCATTCGCTCGGTCATCACGGTGCTCTTGCCGGACAATTCGGAGCGCCTCGTCGACATCATCTACGAGAAGCGCCGCCTCGGCAAGGGACCGAACATCGCCGTCATTGGCGGCGGCCACGGCCTCTCCGTGCTCCTGCGCGGCATCAAGGCTGCGACCTCGAACGTTTCGGCTGTCGTGACGGTCGCCGATGATGGCGGCTCTTCCGGCAGGCTGCGCGAGGACCTCGGCATCATCCCGCCGGGCGACCTGCGCAACTGTCTCGTCGCGTTGGCCGATACCGAGCCTTTGATGGAGAAGCTCTTCCAGTATCGCTTCAAAGGCAAGAGCGAGCTTGCCGGCCACTCCTTCGGCAACCTCTTCATCGCAGCGATGACGGAGGTCACGGGCGATGTCGAGACGGCCCTGCGCGAGTCGTCGAAGGTCCTGGCCGTCAAGGGTGAGGTCCTGCCGGCATCGAAGGAGCACGTGCGCCTCGACGCCATCATGGACGACGGCACCGTCGTCGAGGGCGAGTCGCATATCCCGGAGGTGCACAAGCACATCCGCCGCGTCAAACTCTTCCCGCCGCATGTCCAGCCGGTGCAGGCCGCGCTCGATGCGCTGACGAATGCCGATGCCATCATCCTCGGCCCGGGCAGCCTCTACACGAGCATCATGCCGAACCTGCTCGTCGATGGCGTGGCCGACACGCTGCGCAAGAGCAAGGCCATCAAGATCTACATCTGCAACGTCATGACGCAGCCCGGCGAGACGGACGGCTACACGGCCTCGATGCACGCCAAGGCCATCCTCGACCACGGCGGGCAGGGCGTCATCGACTACATGCTCGTCAACAACGCGCCCATCTCCAAGGAGATGCAGGCCTACTACGCCAAAGAAGGCGCCTATCCGGTCGAGGTCGACGAGGACGCGATCAACGCGCTCGGCATCGGCTTCATCAAGGCGGATATCATCAATGAGTCCGATGTCATCCGTCATGACCCGCAGAAGCTCTGTCGCAATGTCATGAAGATGGTCGACGGCCTGCGCCCGGGCAATGGCAGCGACCACTACATGCGCGGGAGGCATAGTTGATAGATATCTTGATTGATAAGATTGATAAGTGAGAGAAATAGATAGGAGGTATGATCTTGCCGTCATTTGCAACGGAGGTCAAGAATGAGCTGGCCAGACTGACGTATGAGGATTCCTGCTGCCGGACGGCGGAGCTCGCAGCGCTCCTGCGCATGGGCGCGACCATCACCTTCGGCATGCATCATACCTTTGGCCTCAACTTCACGACGGAGAACGCGGCCGTGGCGCGCAAGGTGCTGCAGCTCCTCAAGAGCGAGGGCGGCAGCATCCGCACGGAAATCACGGTGAGCCGCAGCCGCAGGCTCAAGAAGAACAACAGCTACAGCGTCCGCGTCATGCCGGCACCGCCAGTCGCCACCCTGCTTGAACACCTCGGCTTCCTCCACGACGAGAGCCTCAACATGGACTCAGACATGGGCATCCTGCGGAAATCCTGCTGCCGCGCCGCGTATCTGCGCGGCGCTTTTCTAGGCGGCGGCAGCGTCAATCGCCCGGAGGCCAGCTACCATCTCGAGCTCGTCGCCGGCAGCTACGGCCTCGGCAACCTGCTCTACACGCTGATGAAGCGCATGGAATTCCCCGTCGGCTTCACGGACCGCAAGGATTCGTACATCGTCTACCTCAAGGAATGCGATGCGATCATTGACTTCCTGGCCATGCTGCAGGCAGACAAGGCAGTAGAGGCCTTTGAGATCGCGCGCAACATCAAGGAAGTGCGCTCACAGGTCAACCGCCTCGTCAACTGCGAGACGGCGAACCTGCAGAAAGCCGTGGATGCGGCCGTCCGCCAACTCCACGATATCGAAGTGCTGCGGCGGCAGAAAGGGGGCCTCGCGGCCCTGCCGGACCGCCTGCGCGAGACGGCGGAGGCGCGTCTTGAAGAGCCCGGCGCGAGCATCGTGGAGCTCGGCGACATGCTCGGCGTCAGCAAGTCCGGTGTCAATCATCGCCTGCGCAAGCTCCATGCGATGGCTGCCGCAATCGAAAAAGAAGAAGGAAAAGAGAAGGAAAAGGAAGGGGATCATACGGTTTGAGTCGCTTGAAGAAATGGTTATTGGGTCTTTGTTTCCTGCTCCTGGCCGTCGCCCTCTGGGTCGTGTTTTCACCAACGCCACAGGGGATACCGGTCCTCGAGTACCATGAGGTTGCAGAATCTGTCGATGAAGACGCCTACGTCTACAATGTGCCGCCGGAGGAATTCCGCCAGCAGCTGGACTACCTCCAGCAGCAGGGCTACACGACCATCTCGATGCTCGACTTCATGAAGGCCAAGCGCGGCAAGATGGAACTGCCGGCGAAGCCGATCATCCTGACGTTTGACGATGGCTATGAGGACAACTACACGGACCTGTTGCCCATCCTCGAGGAATACGGCATGAAGGCGACGGTCTACGTCATCACGAATGAGATCGGCCAGCCGGGCTATCTGAACTGGGAACAACTCCGTGATATGCAGGACCGCGGCATCGAGATCGGCAGCCATACGGCCAATCACGACCCGCTGACTGCAATGGACGCGGCGAGACAGCTCGATGAGGTGCACCTGTCGAAGCTCTTACTGGAGTGGAATGGCATCCATACGGTCTACACATTCTCGTATCCGAACGGCGCCTACGATGCGTCGCTGCCGGCGCTTCTCGCGCAGAACGAGTACCTGACCGCCGTGACAGGGGACGCCGGGCTCAACACGTTTGAGACGGACCCGTACCTGATGCAGCGCGTCAACATTCCGCATCCGCGCTTCGGGCTGCTGGAGTTCAAGCTGCGCCTGCTCAAGGCCGAGGTCTTTACGAAGCTCCGCATCCATCAGCATTTGGAGAACCCATCATGAGACAGTTTTATGCAAGACGTTCGAAAAGGAAGATTGCACACATGAAACGAAGGAAGAAGATTGCAGCTGGCCTGCTGGCCTGCCTGGTATCCGGCGTATTCTTCTCACAGAATGCGCTGGCCCGCCATAAGGAGGCCGCGCCGGCTCCTGCTGCCGTGCAGCAGACGGCTCAGACGGCGGTGGCCGCTGCTAAGACCGATAAAGCCGATGCAGGTAAAAAGGAAAACAAGCGCAAGAAGGCAGAGCCCGCCAAGCAGCAGAACGCGGCCGTCGGCATCCAGCAGAAGGTGGCGGAGATCCTGCGGGAGCACGTCGCGCAGAATGCGCGCAAGAATGTGCTGAAGTCGCATGTCATGAAGATGTGGCCCGTGGAGTCGAAGGATGAGGGCGGCACGCTGCTCTTCTCGGACAGCCCCGAGTCCGTCACGGATGACGGTATCCTCTACCAGGATACCGTGAAGGGGGAGGCCCGCATCCTCTACTACCACCTGAACAGCAGCGATTCCGACAAGAAAGTGGCCGTCGTCTTGCAGAGCGCGGATGGACAGCCGGCCATCGTCCGCGTGACGCGCGGCGGCGCATGCTATCCGAGCCCCGATTACCTGCATGTCGGCAAGATGACGCAGATGGCGTACTTCGAGGGCGAGGCACACGGTGATATCTACATCGGCCGCGGCCGCCATCGCCTGCTGCAGGAGAACATGGATACGACCATCCTGCATCCGGGCGACCTCGTCTACGGCGTCTATGACTTCGCATCCAACCGTCCCATCAAGGTCTCGGTCATCATGTACCCTGCCGATGCCAATCCGTTTGAATTCCTCGAGCAGGCCCATGTCCTGCCGAAGGATGAGCAGCGTCTGCGCGGCACGTTCCACGGCATGAACCGCATCGTGACATCGTCGCAGGTGTACGACCCGGCGGTGGACGGCACGGTCTACTTCCCGCTGGCCGACGACATCCACGACCACTACCGTACGGGCATCGACGCGACAGACGGCAGCGCTGTCACGAACTACGGCAATTACGGTGTGCTCTACAAGCTGCAGATCCCCGTCGCGAAGGACGGAGCGGTCCAGTACTACCTGAGCCCGCTCGGCGGTGTCTATGCCGGGGCCATGACGGTGGAACGGGAGACGACAAGGCGCCGTATGATCGAGACGCCGTACGGGCGGCCGTACTTCGGCGATGCGACGCCGCCGGAGTCGGATGCCACGCAGAAGGCACGCGAAGAGGGGCTGGCCATCCTCACGGATACAACAGAGCTCACGGACCTCGGCGCCTACGATGGAGACAGACCGGTCACGTTCGAGTTCTCGCCGCCGGGCGCCTCGAACCTTCCCATCAATATCATCATGATGCCGGCAGAATGAGCCGGCTCAGCAGGGCCATCTCTTGGTGTCCCTGCCTTTTTTATCTTTTTTCAAAATAAGTGTTGACAACTCGTTTTGTATACTGTATCATAATACAAGTCGCTGAGAGATACGGCAACGGCAAAAGCCCA
>ERZ772870.728-NODE-728-length-32044-cov-11.109131_pt1 | contig 32044 bp, 28 predicted proteins | sample MGYA00511376_ERZ772870 | MGnify/ENA primary metagenome ERZ772870 (study PRJEB29015, sample SAMEA2737719) | human gut metagenome | biome: human gut; feature: human-associated habitat; material: faeces | place: China | collected 2012 ... | reverse complement strand
GTTATCTCTCCTATCTGATGCTTGTTCTCCCTTCATGGGGCAAAACACCTTCAGACGAACAGCTTGACAGCATCATGCCGTGGAGTGTCGCGCTGCCTGAAACTTGTCATAGAACGTATCATCAGATCGTTGAAAACGAGGCTGTTGTTGAGTAACAGCTTCTCATTCACAGTATTTCATAGTAACTGGCAGTATTTCACGCACAGTAATTCACAGCAGTTCACAGTAATTCATTGTGATGAACCAAATACAGGATTTGAGCCGAGGTTGATCTCGGCTTATTTTTTTGCCCGCTGGTCTGGTTGGCGGTTACATTGTAAGTAATCGTGTAAGTTCTGCCTGTGGAATCCGTTACAATTCTCTGGTTGTTGGACATGGAAGAGATGGTCAGAATATTGCCCTCTGCATCCTTGACCCAATCCAGTTCGCCGTCTGCATTGAAGTGATACTGAGACTGAGCGGCATTTGTGATGGTGTATTCATTGCCGGACTTTGTCATGGTGCTGTGTGCATTCAGGCACTCAAATCCGCCGTTTCCATCATCCTTGAATGTGGTGTTAGATCCATCTGGAAGAACTACCTGATAGTAACCCTGTGCCGGAATTACGATCTTACTCACATCGATATTGAAATCCCAGCCAATACCAAAGCTGCCTTCCTCATCACTCATGGAATTGTAAGTGCGAACAAAATCGGAAGTGACACCAGGAGAAGTTACGCTCAAATCTGTAAAAGATTTTGTGTAATTGCCAGTTGCAATATGGACACCATCGCCAATCTCCCAGCCCTTACGGTAGAGGGTGTAATCCGGAATATCATACGGGCGGAACCATGGTCTGAACCAGTAGTTTTCTTCTGTGAAATCATTCAGGAAATAAATACCCTGGCAATAACCTTCTTCATCCACATAGCCAAAATTAAACGTGCGCTCTGTATTCAGCGAACCATCTTCATTGTTAATGTAGGTTTCACAGTTGTCCCAAAGAACAGTCTGTTTGCCGCCTGCATAACCAAAATAAATTGTCTGTGTACCAGAAGAATAGATAGACTTATCGCCGGAAGCTTCGTTTACTTCCCATGTTGGTCCGAGGAACCAGATATTTCCGGCTGTCCATTTGCCTTCCATGTCAGTCAATGTGATGTATGTCCAGTTTCCACCGACCATCAAGGTATCATCGCTATTGGTCATCTCAATTGTATCATAGCAGTTTGCCTGACCAAAATCAAAGCAGTTGCCAATGGCAACCATACCGCCGTTCAGATTCATCAGCTGACCGGTATTACCACCCCAGCCATCCGGCGATGCGGTACGAAATACCAGATTATTCTCAATCAGAAGTGCTCCTCCGTTAATATCCAATGTTGCGCCGTTTCCAGACCAGAATTGCGGCATATCGGTTGTGAAGGACATACAATCTGCAACATAAAGAGCGCAGCCGTTCAGGTCAAAATTGGTATCATGAAGATTGAAACTGTAGGGGAACATACCGTCTGACAGCATTGTCAGATTTCTCTTAAATGCATGATCCCAGTCCAAACTTCCGGTTTCTGGTTGAGCATCTGAAAACCAATTAATATCGAAATCGTCAATGATGCCACTGTTGTCCTTATCCATGTATTCATAGTAATTGCTGGAGCGATCTCTCAATTTAATTTGTTCATTTATTTTGTCAATGCCTTCATTGTAGTCCTCTGCATCTACCTTTCCATCATTTGTATAGTAATGGTTATAGACAAATGCAGGGGACTCGTAATCCCGTGCTGATTTAACAATGCTGGCAAAATCAGCCAGTTCCGCCTCTGTTGCACCTGTATCTTTCTGTTTTAACTGTAAGTCATAGTAGTTAATAACTCCGTTATTATCCAAGTCATATTGATATATATCCAACTGGTTCATATCATAGAACTCATTTTCATCGAGTTCTTCATACAATCTATAAAAATAATCCCAATCGGCATCGCCTACAATCCCATCTCCATCATGATCCATACTTGGATTAAATCCAGGATCACCACGATAAGCGCCGTAGCAGCTTTGCACATATGCCAAATCGCTGCTATTGATTACATCGTCGCTCCATTGGTTTGCATTGTCCTCATTCCATATCGTATCACCGGGCACAAGTGTTACCGTATCCAGCGAATCACCAGAGCCAATCTGGAACGAACCTGTTCCGAAGTCCTTCAGGTAAAACGGCAGATAACCATCGCACTCAAACTTCACATGATGCACGCCGGAGCCAGTTACAGTTGCAGTGTATTCTTCGCCTTCGGAAACCTCCCAGCTTTCAATTTCATTCCAATCTCCGTCAAAAATACGCACATAAATCGGTGTATTGTCGGAAGCAGCATGACCGTTTACTGTACCTTTCTGTACTTTACCGGTAATAGTTAAGGCAGATGTATCCTGAACGCCTGTTGCTTCTTTCAAATACTGAATATATGATTTTGCAGTGAAATCCCATGTAAAATCAGATGCAGACTCAGTTTCAGCTTCAACCTGTGCTTCTGTTCGGCTGCTATACGTCATGATATTCTGCTCAACCGATTCTGGCAGCTCAAAATAATCTACCTCGCCAAGTCCCTTTGTCGCTTCTTCGAACTCTTTGGCAAGTTGGTCTTTATTCTTTGCGCCCTCAATTGCCTCTGCCGCAGAAGCAATGGTATCTGCGTGCAAGATGCCTTGCGAAGCGCCGTCACCAAAGACCATGATCTGTCCGACAAACATGAGAGACATGACGCCGGCAATCGTGCGTGTTAACTTTTTAGTCATCAATATCCTCCTTTTTAATTTTCATGTTATATACTTTTTTCGACAACCCATGTTTCAAAAAATGCAAGATTTTATACCCAAAGTATAGATATAAAGCCTTGCATTTTACGTTCATATAGTTGTTGTTTTTCTTTTATGATTCATCGCAACACCGATGATAAGCATCCATGCTTCTGTAGACAATCCCAGTACAATTGTTGCGGCAATCTGTTCTTTCAAAAAGATTAGAGAGAATATGCTAGCCGCCGCTTCAATTCCCAGAACAATTCTTGTTCGCTTACGATACACGTATTGTTCTGTATCATCTAATGGATTATTTTCCGTTTCCACCGGAGCCAGAATCCAGATGACAATACTTGCAACCACAAGTAAACTAACGGATGCAATCGGATTAATTGGAATCCACTTAATTACCGCAAGCAAAATCGCAATCATGATGGTAGAATTGATATAGCATCGAAAGGGACTGTCTGCATGGTGACCACCAGCACTGATCCGAATTGGTATGTATGCTGCATTTAACAATATGCAGAGAAGAAGTTGTTGAAACAATATGCCCAACAATAACGTCGTTATCACGTTCAGAAGCAGCATCATGCCTTGGAAAAATCCGTACACGTACACGTCTGCATCTGTTTCGGAAATAACTCCTGCATGTACTAATTTCCCTGCAAATTTCTCAGATAAATGTTCCAGCATCAGAATTTACGTAGCTTTTTTACAGACTTCGGCATTTTCGGTTCATAGTCCCACCACATGCAAGCCTGTCCAGCACTGATCTGCGAAGTTTTCTTTGCAGCCATAGCAACACCTGTCAGCAAACTTTTTTTCAAGCTTTTCTTCTCTCGCATTTTCATGACCTCCTGTTCATAATTTCAAGATATCTTGCACATGCAGTATACAATGCCTGATTTGGAAATACAAGAGATTTACGTCAAATGGTCGTTTTTTTACGTCAAATGGTCAAACGGACAAAAAAATACCGGCTTTCCTGCCGGCATTTCAAGATTTGATCGGAATCGTCACGGAAACCTGAAACAATTCTTCTTTCGTCCTGACGGATACCACACCATGGTATTTTTCCACAGTTTTCCGCACATTGGATAAGCCAATTCCCATATGATCCTTTTTGGTGGAATGCCATTGCCGCGGAGAAAGATCCGCTGCTGCCTGACAAGTATTTGTCATTCGTAGGGCAAGAAGTCCCATCTTCTGACACAAAACCACCTCAATTCGTTTTACCGAACGATCCAGTTCCATACACGCATCTATGGCATTATCCAGCAGATTAGAAAAAATTGTCGTGGTATCCATATCGGACAAAAATTCCATGGGAAAATCCTCAATTTCCAGACTGAGCTGAATCGCCTCTTGTTCACAGCGCCGAGCGGCTGTATTCAGGATTATCTCTAAAATTGCATTCTGATTCCGAATTCTCGGCTGTAGTTGCTTCGCCGCCGCGGACAGATCGGAAAGATATTGTTCCCCATCCCGTGTGGATTTTCCCGCGATCCATGCCTGTAAGGCTGTAATGTGACGGTTGATATCGTGCGCCGTTTCACATGTCTGCTGATAGAGCTTCTGTAATTCCCGGTACATTTGCAGCTGGAGCTGCTGATGCTGCTGCATCAGGTCAGTCTGACGTTCTTTCTCCCGCATTTGAGAAATTTTATGGAATATATAAATAATATACAAATCCAGTCCTAAGAATCCCGCTAAAAACAACAGCATAGCCCAACCGGAGGATTTTTCCTGTGCTGTAGCAGAAAAATATGCAAAAATCCCAACTTCAAACAGCACCACCAGCACATAGAACATGACCTCGTGCCACCGGATCTTAAATTGTTCTTTGGAACGAATCAAAATCTTTGCAATTCTTGTAAGGACGATCTGGAGAATCCAGTTCCAGATATGATGTTGCCAGACAAGCGCTGTAGTTCCTAATGTTATTGAAATTGTATTTTGGTGAAATGCTGATACAACAATAACACCCAGTGCATCTGCACTTAATGTGAGCATTGCAAATAACGCTGTATACATAAATAAAGCAGCTTTATTGCAAGAAAACAACAGCCAAATTATTAGCAAAATAATGCAGCATCCTGAGATAAAATTCAGTGGTGAAATCTGTAAATACACAATTAAAGCTTTTGAAATCACTGCTGCTGTGATCAGCAAGATTCGTTTTACCATGTGGGTGGAACGAACAGGATATTTCCCATATAATAAATAAAAGCAAAGAACGACATTCAAAAGTAAAGTCACACAATCTAAAATATACTGCATAGTTAAAAATCTCCATTTGTCATATAACGATTTAACGCATCAAATACTTCTCCATATCTTCTGCGAGAAATCAGAATCACATCGTCATTTTCCATGACGAGCTTTTTATTTTTTCCGTCAATCTCCCGAATATGCTGGATGTTTACCAAAAAACTCGGATTCGGCATCAGAAAGTAATCGTGGTTTATAATACCATATACATTTGTGATACTGTCTTTGATGATATAATATTCTTTTCGCATTTGCACCCGAACCGTGCGATCCTGCACATAGCAAAAATAATAAATATCAGACATTTCTACATATTTACAGGAGTTCTCTGTTGACAGCTGAAAATATTCCTTGGGCATCGCATTTGTAATGCTGCGCTGGAAACTGAGATACTCATCCAGCACTTGAAAAATTGCAACTTTCTCCGTCGGTTTTGTCAGATATGCAAAAGGGTGAATTGTCATTGCCTTCTGGATATAGCTGTCGTAGGATGTGATATAGATCAGCGCAACCCACTTATTCCAGGCACGCAGTCGTTGCGCGGTTTCAATCCCATTAATGCCATTCATCTGAATATCCAGAAATGCGACATCGATCGGGATATTACATGACAATAGATCTTCACTACAAAAAAATGGAAAAATCCGGTATTCCAGATTTCTTTCCTGAAAAAAAACTGACACACAGGTTGAGAGCATTACAACCTGTTCTTTTTCATCATCCACAATTGCAATCCGAATCATTTTGTATCTGCCTCTCTTTCTTTTTACAAAATAATACCACGAATTCAGCCAAAAATCAAGCTGTATAAACAAAATTTAGTATGGTATAATATTGGGAAAGAAAGAGATAATCTTTCGTCAATTCCGCCCATACATGGGCAAAACAAGAAAACACATAGAAACTACGTTGCTTTTGAAACAAATACTGACAAAAATCTGACGGCAAAAAACTTATGCCGACAAACTCAGCCGATTGACATACTGCTGCTTCATCTGCATGGAAGAATGAACATATCTGTTCAAAGTGATACTTGCATCGGCATGACCAAGCAGTTCGCTGAGAGTCTTTGGATCGAAACCGTTTGCAATACAAACTGTGGCATAGGTATGCCTGAGCAAATGAAACGGCACACTCCGAAGTTGACAAGCTTTCAAAACCGCCTTAAAGCGATACTGAATTGTTCTCGGTTCCACAGGCTTTGCCGTACCAGAAAGCAAAAATAGCTTGCTGTCTTTTTTTTGCTGCGATAATAAGTCTAGTAAAAATTTTGGAATTGGTACGATACGAACAGAAGTCTTACTTTTCGGAGAGCCAATGATCACCTCGGAACTGCCCCGTTTGTTGATTCTCTGAACAGTCCGTTTCACGGAAAGTGTTCCATTTTCAAAATCAATATCGCCCCAAGTCAGGCCGCATAGTTCTCCCACACGCAAACCTGTGAACAGACACAGCAGAATCCCTAAGTTTGTTCTGGTAAGGTTGTGCAAAAGATATTGTTCCAGCTGTCTTCGCTCTGCCGCATTCAGCACATCCAATTGTTTCTTCTCCGCCTTGGGCATAGTGAAATTTGTAGATTTTACGTTGTATTCCTGCACTGCATACTGCTCGATACTGCGATACACACGCATCATATCCCGTACTGTCTTTGCTGACAATCCCCCTTGTCCATTCAGTCGACCGAATTGCATCTTGCTTTGAATAAAGCTGTTTAATTTTTGCGTGGTCAGGCTGGAAAAATATTCGCCGCCCAGTGTCGGCAGAATGTGCTTTGCAACGATATTTGCGTAATTCGCATAGCTTGCCGGCTTCACACGCAGCTTTGCCGCTGCAAGCCATTGTTCTGCCGCATCCTGAACCGTAAGTTTTAGGTTGGAAACTGTCCGTTCTTGACGGACAGTATAGAACTGTGTCATTTTCTCTTTTACGCCAGATAGTGTGCGATCATAGATAGATTTATACTTCAGTTTTCCGTTTTCCTTGTAACCAATTGGCACACGACCCTCGTAGCGTCCATCTTTGCGTTTGTAAATATTACTTCCTTTTCGAGCCATAAAGCAAAACCTCCTGACAATTTTTCAGACGGCGAAACCGTCCGATTCTAACGTGAAAAACAGCTTTTCGTTGCCCTGTTCACAAAAAAATTTGGAAAACCTCTTTACATTTCCTCAGAATGTGGTATAATAATAGCAAAAACCGCATGATCTTGTCCCGAAAAACGTGACGTAAATGGGCGGAATTGACGAAAAAATAAGGCGTACTGAAATCAAAAACAGTACGCCTCATATATTTTCCTCTTTGCTATAAAACTATCTTCTATTTTCTACTTCACATTCCCATGGCATCATGACACGGGGCATATGGCACTTAATAAGACTGCTCCTGTGTTTGCGTGCGTTCTTCCTTCATGCCAAGTGCCTGTTTTTTCTCCTGCATCATTCGGCGAAGCTTTTTATCCACGGATATTCTGCCGGATTGAAATTTCTGATTGTAGTCCTCAGAAAGACACCTACTGAGATTTACAAACAAGCTGAAAATCGTATTTGTCAACATTTCGGACTGATACTGTTCCATATTATCAAGTATATTTTGCGCATATCCGTTGCCTTGTTCAGCAGAAAAAGTAAGGTATTCCAACGCTTTTTCCCGATTTTGCGCAACATCGCCACAGCCAAATAAATAGATTTTTCCCAACCAGTAACTTGCCCACGCATTCGTATCCAAACACTGTTCAAAATACGAAACGGCACGCTGCACATCACCCTTTTCCTCTGTCAGATATAACTTGCCTAGCGCGTAAAAAACACACTCGTTCTCATCCGCCGCAAGCAGATATTTTTCCGCTTTATCCAGATTCTGTGTAGTTATTTTGCCGTCCAGATAGAGTTTTCCAAGCTTGTAACAAGACAGCGTATCACCGCTGTCCGCACATTCCGTCAGCACGAAAATACCCTTGTCAACGTCCTGTTCCAAAAACTCGCCGCTGATATATTCCAGTGCAATAATTCGTTTCGCATAAACATTTCCGTGTGCTGCAGACTGCTGAAAATATGTAATTGCTTTCGGCATGTCCACGTCTGTTCCCAAACCTTTCATATACATCCTACCAATCTGATACTGCAAAAGTGGCTTGATCTTTTTCGATTTCGGTTCAATCAATAAAAATCCCTGCAACGCTTCCTGATAAAGTGCAACCGATTTTTCCACATCCTTTTTGCCCAGCTTTTCAGATGTATACAGCTTTCCCAATTCAAACATCACAAGCACATTTCCGGACTTAGTCTCTGACAGCAAAAGCTGTTCCGCTTTTTGAAAATCCTCAGTCTTTGACTGTTTGTCATAAATGATTTTGCAAGCCGTTTTATAGTTGTCGCTCCACTTTAGATAATATTGATTTTCTGAATCAATAGGTTCCTCATCAATTTGCGGCAGAATCTCCATTTCCACAAAATGCTCTGGTAGTTCTGGTTCTACAACTGACATTTCTTCAGCAGGGAATTGCATCTGCAAAACTTGCTGAATAATCATGTTCCGCACAGGCTGAAAGACCTTGTTCTCCCATAGCAAAGGGAATTCCTTTTCCTTCTGCGTATAGGTTTTGTACTTCTGCCGTTCAAGTTCACACCACTTCTCGTACAGTTCAGATATATTTTTCTCCTGCGATAGAATTCTGAAAATCTCATCCACCGTTTTCTTGACTTCCGGCTTGAGATAACCGTAAACTTTTTTGCCTTTTGTGTTATCAAGTTGATTTTTCAAAGTAAGGATAAGATTTTCAAGGTTTGCATTATGAAAATGATTCTCCGCAATCTGCTTCACCAACTGTTCGACATACTTTTTAGACTCCATTTTCAATTCATCACGCCGAAGCGTCTGCTCCTGATAAATCGACTGCAATTCATCATGAAAAATATCATTTGCAAATACAGAACGTATTTTATCAATGCCTTGCTTCGTCAAAAATCCCTGCTTCGAATTTGTGGAATAAACAATCAGATGTATATGCGGATGATGCGTGGTATCGTGAAATGCGCCGTACCATTTCAGATTGCACAGCGGAATTATCGTCTGCTCCGCAATGTCAGCAATGTGCCGCATGACAAGCTCACGCCAACGGTCAGAGTTGTCATAACCCAGCCGAATCGCATCTTCACGGCGTAATGAGACAACGTGCGACCACACATTTCCGGGATGATTCGCAACTTCCTCTGCAACCTGATCAAGCACAATCGGCTCATTGCTTTCATTAAAAAGTCCATGTTCGCCACGCTTTTCCACGCCGGGTCGCATCGCCATGTAGCCGACAAAATTCTGACGGTTGCCAATCACATCCGCATTGCGCTCAATAATTATGCTAATCAGTTCAGACGCATTTTCAGCTGTAGGATTATTTTTGTAATCCTCAAATTCCAAATATTTTTTTGATTCTGGAAAATCATTGAGCAGTTCATTCAGTAGCTTTTTCTGATTCTCCGTAGAATATTTTTTACTCTGCTCACGAACTTCAACCGACTCACGAGTCGCAATATATTTCGTATAATTCTTCCGTTGAGATTTTGTTTTTGCAGTACCACTTTTCAGATATCGGCTTGTAACAATTAATAACGACATTAGTCACCGCTCCTTTGATAGCGAACCGCTTTTTCAAAATTGATAATGCCATTGATGCGTTTCACTTCATCCACACACATGATACGAAGCTTTTTCAAAGTTTCGTCATCAATTTCATTGATTGCCGCAAGCATATGTGTTAGTGCACCAACTTCCACTGCCAACTTAAAAAGAGCACGGGAAAGTTTTTGCTCGCTGCCCTTCACAATACCCTCTGTAATCACAGCAAGCTGCGGAGCAATAAACTCTGTAGCAGTACTTTCTTTGTTCAGAAGATAACCACAGTAAAACCGAATTGCCTTTTCCATAAACTCCGTTTTGGAACGACAGTTGTCGGTCTCATACAGCATATTCACCTTTTCCATCGTGTCTGAAAAAATGTACAAAGGAAACTTAAGCTTTTCTGATGCGACATTATCAAAAAGTGCTGAATCTTCGGCACTTTTTCTCTTTTTTTGCAAATCTGACTCCATGATCTTTGAAACCCTCCGTTTCTGACTCCATTCCTACAAGATTTTGTAACTCTCGCAGAATCGGCGAGCTTTGCTCGTCCGATGTGATTGTTTTGGCGGCTTGACGCCAAAACTTTAACCTGCAATAAAATAAATGACCCACAAACCCACCCGAAATCATCTAATTTCTACCATTCTCAAACTCTGCGATAAATGCCCCAAATTCGCTCCGACTACATTTAGGGTAAACTTATTCCACCGACCGCCGAATCTCGTCACACGGTGGCACACGGTGCGAACTGCGGCGAATTACTGCTCCGACTGATTTTCACTTTCCACAGGAGCAGTCAGTTTTGTCCTGCGGGACGGCTTTTTTGATGCGGTCAACTCGATAAACTCACGCACATTGGAGGGGACATATTTCTGATAAAGCTGCTCTGCAAACTTTTCAAGTTCCTCCGACAGCTTCATATTTTTCTGCCCCAGATACATCTCCAGCGCAGACAATTTTTCAGAATCAACGCTTACTGTGACTGATTTTTTCATAAGCTCAGACCTCCAATTTTCATTTCAAAATCTTCTTCCATGTCCTCCTCAAGTTGCTGCTCCGGCTGCATTGTCAGCACAGAATACAGGCTCTGACCCCTGCCGGAAATCACACCGTAAGATGTCACGGCACTGCCTGTTTGCTTCATAATCTGACTGCCAAAATCATAAAAATCTCCACTTTTCAGAAGAGAAATATCAAAATTGGTAGGCAGATTTTTCGCCAGATACGCCCGACCAAACTCACTGCAATCCCGAACAGACCGATCCCATTCATACTCAGGCAAATGCTCCATACACGCCAGCGCATCTGGAATCTCACGAATCCGTTTGCTGTCCATAACCGCTTTCAGCTTCACAAAATCATTGTGAGAAAGTTCCGACATCCGTTCTGCCAAGGCATTCAGTATGCCGATCTGATGCATATTTTTCAGACTGTCTGACGTAATCCACGGCAGTGATGACTGCAATTCACAGCAAGTCTGATCATAAACTTCAAGCAATATTTCCACATCACAGGGCAGGGAAATCCACCCTGCCTGCGCCGTATTCTGTGTATCCGGTGCAATCAGCAGACGAAAAAAACATTGCTCTGGTTCTCCAAATTCAAAATGAATGTCGGGCGGTTCGTAATCCGATGTCACACAATAATATCCATCCACAAACACACCGCCCTCACGTTCCTGCATGAGCTGACCGACTTTTTCACGGTCAAGCAATTCCAGAATCTCATCGGAACAGCCCTCCAATTCCGGCAGCAATTCGTTTTCAATGACCGTTTCGCCCAGTTCACGACAGTCCTCACAGGGATAAACCATTACAGAATCCAACCCGTAGGTCATCAAAAGCATGTCCTCAAAATCGCTTTCCGGATAAGTTTGCAGCAGACTTTTCATCGCTGCCATCTCTGTATCATCCAGATTTTCCAATCGCTCAACGAACAGATTCAGCCTGAAAATATCCGCCGTAAACTCCTTTTCACACAGCTCCGACGACAGATTCATGTTCCGAAAATCATAAATCTGAAACGTGACAGCTCTGGTTTCCGGTGGAATTTGTAGCTTGTCCAGTGCATCCTGCATTTCAAAAACGGTCATCGAGAACTCTGCTGATAACGCATACCCATTATTTTTCAAGTGTACTCTCATTTTCCTTTTCCTCCACATAACTGATGTACGGAATCTGTAGCCAGTGCGTCCAAGACCGTCCGACAAGCTTCGTTCTGGTCACGCCCCGCATCGTATTCATCGCTTCGATTACCTCGCCGTTTCCAATATAAATGCCGATATGTCCCTGATGCCATACCGCAAGTCCGGGCACTTCCGGAATGGTATCAATCGTGCCTTTGACAGTCGCCGCTTCAAACATACCATTTGCAGTCACGTCCATCATACCGTTGGAACCTACCACAATTTCGCCGGATTCTGCGTTATACCAACCGTATCCTTTGATCAGACCCACACAATCAGCAGTGCGTTTCCCCATCCAATTGGAACGAATGAAATCCATGTAGCTTGTGACCTGACCGCCGAACACAGACGCTCTGTCCTGCAGCAATGATTCCGTCAGCACGTTTCCGTAAGTGCCGTAGACATAACCCCATCCGTTTTCATGCGCCTGAATTGCCCACTGCACCAAGTCCAAATTGTTTTTCACAGCAGGGTCATATTCCTCAAACTGAATGTCATTGCTAAAACTCTTTTCCTCGCCGTACTGAATCCAAGGAATTTCAAACCAAGCCATCCAGTTCCCCTCCGAAATAGGCTCTTTTACCACACCGTCCGCAATGGATTTGGCGTACACAACATAGCTATCACCGACAAAAATGCCGATGATATTGTCGCAGATCACCACCGTTCCGACCGTTTTGGGAAGCGTGTCCATACTGCCTTTTACAGATGCAGATTGATACAGTTCCTGCACCGTTTCACTGTACCCCTCTACTGTAATCTCTCGGCTTTCTGCATCGTACCAGAGATACGACCGCAGCAGATTGTAATTGTCAACAGCCCTGCGGCTCCGCCACTTGTCACATTCTTCTGTAATCTCATCGGGATATTGCTCCTGCAAAGATTGATATAAATCTGCATACAGCACATTCCCATCGCTGTGTGGAACATATCCCCACTGGGTTTCATAGGCATTTTCTGCCCAGCGTGCCAGATCAATGTTGTTCTTCACATCCAAATTTAAGAACCAATTTTCATCAATGCTGACATTAGAAATTACAGCATAGGAACGCATAAATTCCGTATAATCAATGCCCAGTCCGTACTTCTGATTTAAGCTGTCAATCAGCTTTTTATCATCGCTTTCCTTGAAACAATCGGCGTATTCTGCAAAAAAATTCTCACCCTTTTGAACACTGTCAAAATAGGTGAGATAGAGCATCTGTGCTTTCACGATTTGATTTTTTAGGTTCAGTTTCGTCAGCGCATCCGCAATAGCTGTTCCGTCCGATTCCATCTGAGAAAGCTGCGACTGCTGCTGGGCAGAGAGATTCTGCACGTAGTCAGAATAATCGATGCTCTGGGTTTCCGCAGATGACAACTGATTTCCCATTGCCAGCAAAAGCATGACAGGCAGTAACACAATGGCGATTGCAATACCGATAATCGTACCAACCACTTTCCATGTCCGCTTATCCGTGGCAAGGTAGACAGCAATTTTTTTGGCAGCAGCAGCGACTGTGACGCTCATCTTCCCCCTGCCTTTCCAAACAGCTTTTCCTTGTAAACCGGCGCATGTACCTGAAGCAAATACCGCTCATTTCCACACCGATACAAACAAGACCCTCTCTCCGGATATCGAATCAGCGAAAACTCCGACATTTCCAATTGCAAGGTGTCGATATACGCCTTTGGCTCGATGTTTCCAGCATTGAACAAGAACTGATGGGTTGGAATCGCAAACAGCGGTTTGGTCAACTCCCGTACCTCCGGAATCAAAAAATCATCCACATTCTGACTTGCGATCACCATCGCCGACTCCTTTTTGCGCACACGCTTCATGGCATTACGGATGTACTCGATGGCTGTTAAATTTGTGAGGAACAAATACAATTCGTCAATTGCTGCAACGGTATTTCCAACCCCCAAAAGCTGATTGCTCATATAGCTGAGAATGTTAAACAACAGCGTATCTTTCAGCCGTTTGTTGGTATCCATCAAACCTTTCACGCCGAAGCACAGAAACTGCGAATCCTTAATGTTCGTATGCCCATTAAAGTATTTCGACTCCGCACCTTTACACATAGAGTGCAGTCCCAGGCAAATATTCTGCAAAGTTTCCTCTGTGTATAAGTGCTTTTTCTCATGATCAAAGATCATAAACTCTTTTTCAATGAGATCATATAAATCCTGCATCACCGGATAATCCGTTGGTTTCAGCTTGTTAAAATCCGTCAGATCGTCAATGTCAAAAATCGCATACAGCTTCATCAGCATAATTTCAATGGTGTCGATCTCACTGTCGGAAAAGCCCTTGTAAGCTCGGAAAAAGTCCTTGAGATAAGAGATATGTTGACTAAGCCTTGTCACTTTCCGGAACGGCTCCGGTGAAGTTTCATCACGCTCTGCTTCGCCAAAACTTTTTGGTTCCAGTGGGTTGATCATATATTCTCCCGACATGAAATCCAGATAAGTGCCGCCAAGATTGTTCGTCAGATCAGCATATTCCTGTTCTGCATCCAGAATAATCACACTTTTCCCGGATTCACGCAGATTTGTCAACAACAGTTTCATAAGATAAGATTTCCCCTGACCGCTGTTGCCCAGAATCAGCACGTTTGCGTTGGTTTTATCATCACTGCGCTTGTCAAAATCTACCAGAATGTTCGTGCCAAACTTATCCCGACCGATATAAAAACCTTTTTCATCCGTTTTGCCGGAATAATTCAGCGGATAGAGATTTGCCACAGAACTCGCCGGAAGCACACGTTCATACAGGCTTCCAAACGCATTGTATCCAAAGGGCAAAGCCGAAAGCATGCCCTCTTTTTGACGCAGAATCAACCTGTCTACTGTAATTTTGGAACGTGTCAATTCCATTAAAATATCCGATTGCAGTTCTTTCAGCTTGTCCTCAGAATTCGCCTTTAATTCGATAAAGACAGCACAGTGCAGCAGCGGTTCTTTGTTTCGTCTCAGGTCAGCAATCAGCTGCACCACATCCTGCAAATTGCTCTCCGCTGTCAGGGATTCCGTCACGTCGTTGGTGGTGGACATCAGTTTGTTCCGTCGCGTGGCGTGCTGAATGATCTGCCGCTGCTCCGCACTGTCCACAAGTCTGTTGTAAATGCGGAGCGTCACAGAATTCCTGTCTGCAAGGTGTGCCAGAATCGCTTGCTCTTCGGTTGTGGTTGGCCATTCCCGCACTGCCCACACACATTTACAGCTGTTTCCACAAATAAAATGATCGGTGAAAAATCTGACCGTACTGGGGACGATACGGTCAAAAAATTCCTGAATCCGAATTTCTTCCGCCTGTTCTTGCGTGAGCATTTTCTTCTTTTTCTGAAACATTTTCAATTTCAATACCTCCGTTTTTACGCTGTCTCTAAGTAATTTTCTCCCTCAATATCGGAAATTTCCTCTCCGTGCATGGACGCTTCCAAATAAATCGCCAGCATCCGCTTGACGTCAGATTTTCCCATGCGCCGCACGTCAAATCCATGCTCCGAAATTACTTTGGCTGTGCGGTTGATCTGCTGAAATATCTGTTCCTCCTTCTTGTCCCTAAAACGAATGCAAAACAGAAACTGCCTTGCCGTAGACATCTCAACCTGAATATCGTCCAGAAATGCCGCATCCTGTTTCAACAGCTTTCTCACATTTGGATTTTCCTCAGATTTCAAGCGGTTCTTGATATGCACCTTGTTCCCGTCAAAACATTCACAACTGTCAAGACAAATGATTTCCAGTTCCGGGATCATGCTGAGCAGCATCATCAGATGATAGATTTTCACATCAATATTCTCAGCCGACAGCACAGAAATATTGGTGGGCTGCACACTGAAAAAAGCAAGTTCAGCCTTGTCCGTCTGCAAACTGTATTTACCGAATGTCCGCAGTCCAAACAGGTTCTGCGTTGATTTTTTATTCTTCATAATCATCCTCACTTCCAATAAAATAACTGCTGTGCGGTCACGAAAAACCGAAACGCACAGACCATGTAATCGATTACCGTCGTTTCCTCCAATCGAATGCTCAGAAATGCAAACACCGCCGTAATGGCAAAGGGCAGAAACGTCCATAGCTGCGTTAAAATTACTACTGACAGAATCAGTCCGAGACAAATCATCAGAAAGTCCCGAATACTCCAGAGCCACAGTCTGGAGGTTGCTTTCAAGTTTTGCGGATAAATGTAGGTTTTCAACTTTCTTCTCCTCTCAAAAAAGAAAACAGTCAAGTTTTCAAAAAACCTGACTGCACATTTTTATTATTTATGATTGATTCTGTATCTAATCTCATTTTCAAATGCACCACTTGAATCATATCCATTAATTTGGGACAGATATTGATTGTCAACAAGTAATTGAATATCATCACCATCAAATCCCTTATGTAATAGGGTTGATTTATCAATCAAATTATTCGAGCCATATTGCATTACAAATTCACGAATAATATGTCTAGCTCCTATCCTTTCAAAATCTTCTAAATTCATTGATTGCATTTTGCAATTAACACAGCCATAGTCGCTGTGAGTACCTTTATCATATAGTTTCACAATATTGTGATTACATCTTCTTGCTTCACAAGTTGCATTTAATTGAGCAAATTCTGTTTCTTGTAATTTTTCCATTCTAACAATCCTCCAGGAAATTCATGACATTTCTTATTATATATCATAATGAAGAATTTGTCAATCACGCCAATTTTCTCGCCACAAATTTTCCTGCATGAATCGCAGAATTTACCGTATGGGTTACGCTCATCATGTTGACTCTCACAGAAGTATCCAACCCAAACTGCTGCGCAATTCTCGGCACTTCATTTGCTGCCAGCATGATGCCAAGTCCCAGCAGCATATTGGTCTGCCATGTCAGCAGCCCTAAGAACATCAGGCTTGTCTGCAAAAATGCCGTCAGACATAGGGCAAAGATCTGCTTACACCAGCCGTTGAAACCGTCGGAAAATCCTCTTGGAAGGGAGAACATATACAGACTTCCCACCGCAATCTGGCACAGCAAAATACCGCCCCGCTTGATGTTGGCAAAGAATAGCTTTACCACACAGTAGGCCAGCGCAATCATGGTCAGCAGTCCTAATAACCCTGAATATCCGCCCATATTTTTTAGCACCACTTCTGCCGTTGTGCCTAAATCTCCGCGAGTTGCACCGATAAATGAACCGATTAGATCTCCTGAAAATGTAGTTTGCAGCGTGATGCAAAACTTGTACATCTCCACTGGAACTTTCGTGAACAAGCTGACCGCCATAAAGCCTTTCAACACGTTCAGACAGGTACTCTGAATGTTTTGCACGTCCGGTCTGATATTCGATTGCTGTATCAAATACTGCAACTACCAGCCCTGCGGCAAACAGCGTCCAACCAAACAGGGAAAACAGCTGCAAAAAAGCGCTCACCCAGGACTGGCTGAAAATATCCGCACCCATGCCATTCATCATACCAAAAAACTCAGCAACTGCGCCGTATATGGTGTTGAACAGCCACTCCAGCATCACGTCCCAGACGGCTTCAGAAATGGCAGTCCCTACATCGGAAAACTTATCGCCCACCCACGACAGTGCATCGCCGATCCAATCAAACATCGCCCACACTCCATTCTCTTAGTTTTTCTTCCGCCGATAACAGCCGCTTCATGTTCGCATACTGCCGGTTGGAACGGCAATAAAAACAGCGGCATTTCCGTTTGGTTTTCAGAAAATACCGCTTTGTAATACGATAACAGCTGCACATTTTTTCTGTATGCATTTCAACACTCCTTTAATTGATATAACGTAGAACTGCGTCCGCCGCTTGTTCGCCAGCGCTTTTCACGAGTAATGAGTCCCGCAGTTTCCAGATCATTTAATGCACGAAACACCGTGGATTTCGACAAATGCAGATCTTCTGCAATCGTCCTGACGGACGGGTAGCACTCCCTGTTTTTGTTTGCACGATTGGACAGATACATGTACACCGCAACTGCCCTGTGAGGCAGTCCATACTCATAAATTTCTCTTGCAAAGTTCAGGTTTTACACACCTCCTGTCCTCGGAATTTTTCTTCGTTTTGGCGTTTCTTCTTCCAATTCTTCATCTTCTTCCGAAACTGTTTTTTTCATCTGCGGATACTGGATCTCCACTTCACGCATCAGTGCTTCCTTGCTCATGTAGGTGACAGTTCTTGCACCCTTGTCCTCTAAAATATACGGTTCTTCAAAGGAGATGCCCCATTTGAAATACAACTTCAGCGGTGAAATCATGGGATGTGTACCCGTTTTCATGACAATAAACTGTCCCTTTGGCATAGATTTCAGCTCATCCACTGTGAGAAGCGGTCTGCCGATCATCTGGAGCGATTGGGATTTTTCCTTACCATGAGATACACTGCCTGACAAAACTGTCTGCTCTCCCAGCGCTTTCGATAACACTTCTGCACTCTGACTGTTTGGCGCAAATCCACCGAATATGGTCAGCTGCGTATTGTCCGTGATGATTTCCTGCCCCTCTTTGCCGTAGTTTTTGTTTAACTGCGCAAAGGACTGAATGATCGCTATAATGCTGATTCTTCTGGAACGGCTTGCGGAAAACATGGCTTCTGCGCCCTCGATTTTTGGAAAAGTGCCGAATTCATCACAATAAAACATTACCCTGTTTGGCAGGCGACCGCCGTTCTCATCGGCAATCACAAGAATTTCTCTGTATAGCTGCTGAATAATCAGCGATACCATGAAATATTTGCTGACATCTTCCTCTGGAAGCACGATAAAGATTGCCGACTTTTCCTTGCAGAATTTTTCCGCATCCAATGCAGTACCAAAACACAGAATCTGCTCCATTTCCGAGTCGATAAAGCTGTTCAGACGGGACAGGGCTGTACTTATGACCGACAACATCGCCTGATCTGCAGAGTGCAATGCGGAACCTGCAAGCCACTTCGCCTTATGCTCATCCGGCAGCCGTTCCATCAAAGCCTTGAAGCCGCTTTTGGGTGCAGTTTTTTTGACGGATTGCTTTTCCCGCACAGGTTCCAGCAAGTCCTGAATCATCTTGAAAACCGACACAATGTGGCGTTCGTTTTTCTCACCGAACTCGGCAAGAAGCAGAATTAATGAAGCAAGCAGACCCTCCGCTGCGTCGTAGAAAAAGGCGTTTGCACCGTAAGCTGCTGCGTCCCCTCCGCCGATACTGATAATGGTTTTCGCCGTGATTTTGGCGTACTTTTCGGCTTTTGCCTTTGCGGAAAGGTTGTGCTTATCGGACAGATAGATGTCCATATATTTGTTCACCAGATGCAGGATATTGTTTTCATCGGAGCGTGTGGGATTGCGTAAATCCAACACAGAAACATTGTAGTCGTAATACTTTTTCGCTATGCTGCCGTAATTTCGGAATACATCGCCCTTCGTGTCAGTTTGCAAAAAAGACATACCACTGGCGCAAGCAAATTCAATATTGGGATACAAGAAAAAAGCAGTCTTTCCCACGCCGGCAGCGCCAATCATAAGGGTATGCACATCGCCCTCGTCAACAAGAGCAATCGTCTGTTTTCCATGAGATTTACAGCTGACTACTGTTCCCTGAACTGTTGGCAGATATCTGCCTTTTCGCCAGTTTTCCACATTAAACAGGACTTGGTTATACGTGTGTTTCACTTCTGATTTCGTAGCGAATCTGGCAGTACCATGCTGACCATCGCCGATTTTCTTGGATTTGATTCCGTTCAGCGAATAGTTATTGGAACAGTATGCCAGTATTAGCAATAAAACAAAAATGACCGACATTGCAATAATGCCGATTAGTTGGCTTTGTGTCATTTGGAACACCTCCATGTTATCCATATTCCATGTGCAGCACCTCCGATGGTTCTTCGGTCTGCGTTTCTTCCTGCATGAGCTGCGGTGCAGATAATTCCTGTTCTACCTCACATTTCACAGCACAATCTGCAAGCTGATACAGCTGCTTTGCCGTCTGAATCATCTGTTCTTTGGTACGTGACTGCGTATACCGCAAATCACGCATGACCGACTGATAAGCGGATTTTAAGTTGTCCTGTTTGGCACACAGTTTTCCCTTATCCGCATACGCTCTGTACTCGCCCGACAGCTTAACTTTCAGCTTTTCAAACATCGCATTTTCGTTTTTTCTGCCGATAAAAAATGCAGAAGCGGCTAAGGCATACTCGGCAAGATATTGGTATTGCCCATTTTGAAATGTCTTGGAAATCTGGTCGATCATTCTGGTGGGATTGCACTTGAAATATTGCAGATCTGACGCAATTTCGTGGTGTTTTTCTTTGCGAAAATGAGGAACAGCAGATAGGAAATCCACGCCGTGAAGTTGCTTCAAATCCTCATTAAAATCCTTATTCTTCGGAGCAATTCTCGATATGCTTTCATATCCATTCTCGTGAAGAATATCTGTTAAGCGTTCAGCAGCATCAATTCCTCCTGTATCGTTATCGGTGCAAAGCACAATTTCAGTCAGGTGAAAATGGTTTTTCAACGCTGTGAAAACCGCATTTTCGTACACACCGTTCATGGCAATGTAGCTATGCTTCTGCCAGTTTTCCGAATGCAATGTCAGGTAACTAAGCATATCTATAGGCGCTTCAAACACAAACAGTTTGCCTGACTCGCCAAAGTGGGCAAAGCTGTATCTGGTGTCGGAACCCTCACAAGTAATTCGAAAAGCTTTCCCAAAGGAATTGGTAGAGCGCAGATGCGCCTGCCGGGGAGCACCGTTTTCATCCATGCCCACAAACACTGCGTTATGATGTTCTGCATCCTCGTACAGCGTGTGCTGTTTTGCAAAATGTGTGATAATTTCCGGCGAAATAAAGCGCTGCTTTATGAGGTAAGCATACACACGATGCATATTTTCATTGGCTTTCGGCAAGTGGAATTTCTTTATCTTTTTCTCCTGCACAGCCGCTTTCGGCGGACTGTGGGCAATGGGAGCAACACTTCTTCCAAGCAACTCGTTCATGGCAGTCTGAAAATCCATGCCATAGAAATATCGCATGAATTGGATGGCACCGCCGCCGACCTGATTCTTGTGATCGAACCAAGCTGCGCCGTGAATCATAATGCTGTCGTGTTTCCCACTGCCGTCATAATAAATCAGCTTGTATTCTCGCCCAACTTTCTCTAATTTCTCGCCCCTCATGCGGAGAAATTCTATTAAGTCCACGCTGTTCGCAAGCTGCTTTTCCTCCTCTGTGTATGGAATATACGGCATATTTGCATCCTTTCCTTAGAGTCCCACAATACTCCATAAATACAGCGGTGCAGTCAAAGAAAAGATCAGGCAACCAAACAAAATCGCCGGAGCCGTCCATTCAAATTGTCCATGTTTGCGATAATCCATGTATGAAGTTGCGATCTTCACAAACAGCAAAATCGCCAGAATGACATCAACCACCGGGAACACCACATTGTTGACAATGGTCTTGATCTGTCCCTTGGCAGCATTCCAAGTGCTTTCCACTGCTCCGGCAACCTCACTATCTGCAAACGCCGTCAGGCTGCAAAGAAAAGCCAGCACAATAACAGAAACCGCCGCAATCATGATCTTTTTCGTTCTTTTACTCAATTTCATATATTCTCATCCTCCATGATTTTTCCAAGCAAAACTGTCCGGGAAGAACTGTTTGCGCCAGTGCAAGTGGGCAGCATCACAAGACGATCCGTATCGGCAATTTCAATGTCATCGTAAATTACCGCACGATTTACCGCCTCACTCATGACAGTCCGCCAGCTGGAATCCGTATTGTAAATTTCGCCTGTGTTTTCCGTTACATCCACTGCGAAAAAACACACGCAATATACATCATTTTCCGTGGTCAGCCAACCATAGCGATGGCTATCAAAATATGTTCTGTCAGTGAAATTCGTCACGTCCGCAAACATGGAACGATTGCTCATATTGTGACCGTATAAAATATTGGAAACGCCCGAAAAATCGGCGTTACAGCGGTAATCCAAAAAGATGGAACCAGCATACAAATAACCGCCGTCTGCCCCATGATGCAAATAAAAGTCGTTATCCTCCGACTGCATGACGGGGTAATTGATGTGCGTATCCGGCACATAAATCCAGCCGATGGCGTTAGCATAATTTGCATTCATTTGCTGAACTTGCGCTGTCAGCATTTGCGTGGTTGCTGTAGCAACAACAGGTATGTTCCCGGTTTCAGCCACAGCTTCATCCAACGTCTCGCATACCTCAAAATCCGGCGCATAATCCTTGACCTGATTCCACTCCATTTTCTGCGCAGCATCGTTTCCAAACAGCAGATACATTCCACCCCAGAAGAGAGCAGCTGCGGTCACAGCCAGCCCCATGCGGATTGCTTTTTTCTTATTCGTTTTCATGTTCCACCTCAACAAAATCCGGGCAGAAAGCGGCGTTTTTATCAGCCTTTTCACTTCTGCGCTTCTTTTTTCTGCTGATGGCAAGTGCTGCGAAAATGATGATGCTTCCGGCAAGCATCAAATATGCCAGCGAATTCCGACCGCTGTCGCCGGTATTGGGCGTCGATTTTGTCACCGGAACCGCATCATCGTACATGACAACTTCCGTCACTGTGCCATCCGCATTCACCGTGAATTCCACATCATTTGCAATAGCGTAGCCGTCCGGTGCAATGACTTCATGCAATGCGTAGGTTTCACCAGCTTTGAGAACCGCCTCCAAATAATGCGGTTCTTTGGTTGAAGTCCATTCCTCAATGACGTCTCCATTCTTGTCAATGATCTGTAAATCTGCACCGGGCAGTTCCTCACCGGTGGTGATATCCTGCTTGGAAATCCGCACTTTTGTGGTGTCGTCAACCATAACAATCAGGGGATTACCATCTTCCGAAACAGCGACTGCATCTACGTTTTCTACAGTAACATTGCCGTAAACGTCGACTGTAAAACTGATATCAGTTGCAATCACATAACCGTCCGGTGCAGCGATTTCTTTCAGCGTATAATCTCCGGCAGGAAGCTCCGTAACAACATGGTTTGTGCCGTCGGAAGTCCATTTTTCAACCGTTTCTTCATCGCTGTTGATAAGCTCCATTTCTGCGCCGGAAAGTTCTTCTCCATACACATCCTGTTTGGAGATTTCAATGGTAATCGGCTTGTTTTCAGCTGTGATTCCCACAATTTCACCGTCCTCAGAAATTGTCATGAGATAGCCTTCCTCACTGAGAATGTAGCCTGTGGGAGCCTCAATTTCTTTGACAATATACTCGCCGTAGGGAACTTCATCAAAGGCAAAATATCCGGTTTCGTCGGAGATTGCCGTCATAATTGCATTGCTTTCCACAGGTTCCGTGCAATCTGTTTTGAATAATCCAAACAGTGCATTTTCCAGCGGTTCATCAGATTCATTCACTTTGATTCCTTCGATTTTCCCACGCTTCAGCTCATTTTCAAACTGACCGCAATCAATATTGACTGTTGTGACTTCCTGTCCCATATATTCAAAGTCCACAAGATACTTTTCGCCGTTCAAAACGTAATGCTCGTCTGTGGCAATTTCCTGCACATAATACTTGCCAAACGGGATTTTCTCTGTAATGACAGCCGTCATATTTTCATCCAGTGAAACCTCTGCAATCAGACCGTCCGCAGGAATGACAGAGCCGTCAGCAGCAGCAATTTCTTCCGCTGCAAACAGCCCGAAGCGGACATTCACTGCGCTGTTTTCTGCCGAAATGCCGAAGGTTTCATCACTTTCCATAACCTTAGAAAGTGAGATCTCAACACCCTGATAATCATTGACAAATGACGTATTTACGGTATCCAGAACAGCGATTTCCTGCCCTGCGTATACAAGCTCCACAACCTGCGATTCACTGTTCAAAACATATCCGTAAGGCACAGTAATCTCCTTGACCTCATACTTTCCGAGGTAGAGCAAATCTGTTTCCGCATAGCCGTTTTCATCGGTTTTAAGTTCGGCAACAACGTCGCCTGCATTTGCACGAATTGTACCGTCAAGAGTAACAATATCCTCAGAGGCGATCACCTGAAATACTGCACCGGAAAGATTTCCGTTCGCAAACACGGGAGTGTAGATGGTCGGATTTACTATCATCTCGCCGTTTTCATCTGTGTAAGCGGAGGACGCCGCTGCAACAGACACGAAGCTGTCGCCGGTTTTCTGAACGCTGATTCTGCCTTTCTGAGCGATGTTTTCCTTGTTGACTTTCACGATTGTCAAAGCGTTTTCTTCCTCTGCATTTTCAGCGGAGATTGTGAAGGACACAGGAGTGCTGTCCAGCACATACCCGTAGGGAGCCTGAACCTCCACAAGCGTGTATTCTCCGTAAGAAAGAACTTCCGGTGTGATCAGATAGCCTTCGGAATTAGTATAGAATACGTCTATTGTGGTTGGCGTTGGATATCTGTAGGACATGGAAATCTTTTCGCCGTTAGAATCGTAAATCTCAAATCCTGCGCCCTCGTAGGGAATGGTATTTCCAGTTTCGGAATCCACTTTCACGATTTTTACATAGCTTTCAAATTCTCTGTTGTTCATAAGGAAGGCATAGGTTTTGCCGTTTTCACTGACGTACACATCGAAATCCGCAATCAACTCCGTACCTTCCCAGCCGAAAGTCTGATGCACCGTGTACACGCCGTATGGCAAATCCTTTGTCTTTGCAAATCCATTTTCATCGCAGATAAGGTAGTCTTTTTCGGAATCCTTTGCAGTTTCATAACTGCCGGAACTCTTGAGATAAACCTCAAATTCAGCGCCGACTTCCGATGTTTCGATCTGCGTGCTGCCATCATCAGAATGCTTCAAAATGGAGATGTTTCCCTTTACCACATCCTCGGTCACGGCAACGGAAATCAGATTGCTTTCCACCGTATAATTCTTGGCTTCTGCGCCGACGGAATGCACCGTCTCATCCAGCAGATATCCTTTGGACGGCGAGATTTCCTGAAGCGTATAATTGCCGCAAACATATTCCTTTGTCTTGAAATATCCTTCCGAATCAGTGGTATAGGTGTCCACAAGATCGCCATCCAGATACAATCCGTAAACTGCTCCTGCAAGTGTGGCGTCACCCTGTGCGGAACCGGTTTCTGCATCCTTTTTGACAACCTCGGCAGTAAATTTTTTCAGCACATTTTGGAACGTTTTCGTTGTGGTAGCGTCAACCGTCAGCGTAGCCGTCTGATCAGCAGGAACAACGTATTTTATCGGCACATTCTTCTCAGAAATGGTGTAGACAATCTTTTCGTTATTACTGTCATAGACGGGAATGTCAGAAAGTATGGCAATGCCGTCAGAGCCTGTTTTTATGGTATAAGTTTTGCCGCCGCCTGCGATCGTAAATTCACGGTCGCCGTTTTCGCCGTCCTCCGATTGCTTGTTAATTTTGAGATTGCCCTTCACCAGGTCATTGATAAAAGTCAGGTTAACTGTTAAATCCACATTGCCGTTTGCCAGCGTCACGTTCTGTGCCTTTGGCGTTTCATATCTTGTGGCAACATTGATTTCGGTGACAGTGTAGGTGATCGCCTTGCCTGTACTGGGGTTGTACACTTTCAGTCCAGAAAATTCCGCAACGCCGCTGGAATTTGTTTTTTTCGTGTAACTGCTGCCGTCCGAACCGGTCACCTTGAATTCGATATCTTTCACAACATTATCCTCAGAGGTCTTGTTGATTTTGATAGAGCCAGTTTCATAGTCCTCGTACACGGTCACGGTCTGATTGGCTTTCAGTTCGTAAACTTTTGTTGACAGCGCATAGCCCTTCGGAGCAGAAATTTCCTTGACGTAATAACTCCCCATAGGCAGCTTTATCGAACCTGTACCATCTGCGCCAATCGTAATTTCTCCGACTTTAGTTTTGCATGCAGAATCGGCGTAAACGCCGTACTTCGCCGTGCTGCCGTCAACCGTCGATTTACCAACAATTTGGGATGTTCCATCGAGACACTTTTTGATACGGAAGGTTGCATCATTCTGCGTGATACGAAAAGCCGAAGTATTCAGCGCGGTTGCACTTTTTCCGTCCGTATTGTTGTTGATGACAACGCCCTGGGAACCATTGGATTCGATGCGCCAGTGGGTACCGCCATTGCCATTTCCACTACCAACTGTTGATGAAGTGATCAGACTTTCCGGAACGCCGATGCTTTTCAGATAGGATACCACATCGTTTCGGGAATTGAATTCGCCCATGTAAATCCAAGCATGGTTGATGTTTTTTGTCTCCGCCACAACCACCGAACCAGCCGTGATGGTGGAGCCGTCGGCGCATTCCCAGTAGGGGTGCTCCTCCGTTTTGACGTTCTGTTTTTCAATGTCAATGTTGGAAGTCTTTCCGCCGTAGGTAATCGTACAGCTGTCACTGACCGTCAGCCAATGTGCTGTGTCCACAGGAACGGGATTGTTCCACGAAAATCCCGATGTACTGTACCCCAGCTGGGTCAGCGTGTAGTACACAAGTCCGGAACAGTCGATACCAAGACTGTTAATCGTGCTGACGGACAGCGGCGCATATGCGCCCTGGGTGTAGATACCAGAATAACCTTTGTTCCCGAAGGTGTAAGGCGTTCCCAGCAGGGTTGCCGCTTTTGCGATAACCGTATCGGCGGACGGAAATGCAACATTTTCAGTGGAACTGCTTGCCGCACTCGCACCAAACGAACTGTTGAAATTTGTTCCCAGCATAGAAAAAGCGCAGAGTCCTGCCATCAGACCTGCGCCCAGTTTTTTCAATATTTTGTTTTTGAACATATACAAACTTCCTTTCAAAAAAGCACGAAAATACGTGCTGTAATGCGTTTTTTTGTTGCTGAACCTTACCGAAAAAGTCGGCGAACGAATTTTTGTACAGAACCAATCAAGGATCATATTTCATCACACTCCGCATCGCATTGTTCCCACAGCGGACAATCCTGGCAGTGTTCATAATCCATGCAGATTTTCTGCTGTTCGTCCTCCGATAATTCTCTGCGCAGAACGGCAAGGACGACGCCGTCCGCATTTTTCTCCAGTTCCACACGCACCGGCAGGCCATTTTCGTCAAACAGCCCGCTGAAATTTGTCACACCGTTTCCGGCTAAAATCTGCGAAAAAATCACTTTTTTCATACATCAATTCCTCCATCATCGTCAAAAAAGAGAGAGTTGCCTTATCATTTTTGCTCTCTCGCTGGTATCGTAATTGGAAATCAACAGTTCATTGTACATGCAGCCGCCCTCATATCGCTGCACCAGATTGTTCAGTCTGCTGATTTCCTCTATGGCAATGCCCGGTCTGTTCCAGAGATCCCTGATTTCCGGGCAGTCGTTGTAGGAAACTAAAAATTTTCCTGAAATCTGTAGTAATGTATCCCTCAGCCGAATATGATCTGCCTTTGTAAATCCCACATCCTTGTAATAATTCTCCGTCGCAAAATACGGCGGATCGCAATAGAAAAAGCTCACCGGGCGGTCATACTGCCGGATGAGCTTTTCAAAATCACGATTTTCAATGACAACCTTTTGCAGCCGCCTTGCCGCCATATCAATTTGCGGAAAATCACTCCACATGGAATGCGGTTGACAAGCAAAACTGTCCAGACTGGCGGCGTAGCTGTACCGAATCAGCTGGTAAAACTTCGCTGCACGGTCAATATCACAAAATTTCGGAAATAATCCTCGCTTGTGTAAGCTTACAATCCAGTTAAAATCCTCACGGGAATTCAGCACGTATTGCAGCTTGTATTTCAGCTTGTTCGGCTTGTCCCTGACACAACGATATAAGTTGATCAGATTGCTGTTGAAATCGTTGAATATTTCAAAATCATTGTCGGACGGCTTGTGAAACAACACCCAGCCTGCACCGCCGAAAACCTCGATATACCGTTCATAATATGGCGGAAATCTTGCAAGTACGGCATCCCTAAGTGCCTTTTTGCCGCCTACCCATGACATAAAGCTATTCATGTAACGCCTTTCTGCCGTTTGCCAATGACAGAAAGAAAGTCGCTTTGCAAATCACAGAATAGCTTCCGTCACTGGCAAAACGACCTTACCTTACTTTATTTTCGTTTCCATTTCCTCATCTGCACTTTTGGCGGCATTGCACAGCGCCATTACTGCAGCGCCCAATGTTCCTCCCAAAAGCAGTCCTGTGATAAATCCAAGCATAATTTCACCCCCCTGAACAGTTAAATTTCATTGCAGAATTCTTTTTTCAGTCTGCCAATGATGTATTGCTGCCCCTTGCCAGTAACAAACGTCTGCTGATAAGTTCTGCACATGGAATCCATTTCAAAAACGGACTCCTTCACCGCAAAATACCCTCGGTCGATGTACTTCTGATACGGCAAATTTCCTGACATCAATATCTCGTTTTCCCGCAGCCAACGGAACAGCCGATTCCTGCCGATGGGGATATCTTCTTCCACCGCAAGCTTTGCCATGGCGTTCATGTCGATGAGATTATCCGTATTGGACACCTGATTGGCAAACTCCACCAGCGGCTCATCATGGCGGATTCGCTCATTTAGCTTGCCTATCGCCATCATCTGCAGGCGAAACAAATTCCGATACGGCTCGTCCAAAAAAGGGAGATAGTTTTCAATAAACATATCTTCGTTTGCAACGTAACCGCCGGTGCGTCTTAAAGTGGGCAGAATATTTGCGGTAACCCATCGCTTAAACTCTTTGGCTCTCGGCATTTTGCTTGATAGAATAAGGCTGTACAAACCGCTTTCATTAATTAGCGTTGCGCCACGCTGACCAAAACTCGACGACGTTTTGTCGTTGAGTTTTTTATCTTCATTATCAACATGCATTGCAACAGCTTTGTTGACATCAGAGTACCCTAAAATAACTGCAACGTCCTTTCCAACAAACCACGGTTCACCGTTTTTTATCACTGTCCTGACTCTGCCAAACTCTTCACTCTCAAAAATTTTAATCATATTTTCCACTGCTTACCTCCTCGTCAAATTTCAATAAATTTCTTGCAATTGCTTCCACGACAGCAACCGTAATCGAATTTCCGGCTTGTTTGTAAAGCTGAGCGTCGGACATTCCCGTTGCCGCAACCTTTTCAAATTGATCCTTGCGAAACCCCTGTAATTTCCAGCATTCCACAGGCATAAGCCGACGAATCCGTCCTCTGTGAACAATTCCATGCCTGTCTGTCACCGTAAGTGTAAACATCGGCTCGTTGGGCTCTTTGATTCTTCTGCCGTTCTGACGGGTATGCTCCTTAAACGGATTGAGAATGGCTCTCGGCGCATCATCCACAAAAACAGCGGAATGTTCACCTTTGTGATGACTTATTCCGCTGTTCTGCCTTGCAGTAATACATCTTGCTGCGTCCGTCATTTGAGGACTTGGATTACAGTCTATAAAATAAAGTCCTGTTTTACCTCCCATGCCGCCTGAACCGCTGCATTGTGTAACCGCTGTGCCGTTTGTGGAATACACCCTCGAACCCTGACTGCCGCCGATCAGCTGTTCAGGTTTTCCTTTGCCGCAATTTTCCGCATCATTTCCTCCGAAAGCCAGTATTTCGGCGGGACATCTGTCTCCAAGATATCCGACAAGGAACAGCCTTCGTCTTGACTGTGGTATTCCGAAACCGGAGCTGTTAAGCACACGCCAGCACATACGATACCCCAGTTCTGAAATCTTTTCAAGGATAATTCTGTAGCATTCCCCCTGCGATATTCCCAACAGATTGGGTACATTTTCAGCAATAAAATAGCGAGGTCGCTTGGCTTCAAGGATTTGGATATAGTTGAAAAAGAGGTTTCCTCTGTCGTCCGCAAAAGCGAGTCTGCGCCCTGCGACACTAAATGATTGGCAGCATGGTCCGCCAACGAGCAGATCAAAATCCGGCATACCTCCGTAATCGATTTTTGTGATGTCCTCATAAAACTTTTCTCCTCCTGTGTCGTACAAGGCTCGATAAGCCTTTTGCGCATATCGGTCGATTTCGCACCAGCCTACACATTCAAATCCGCCCATTTTTTCAAATGCCGATCGGAATGCGCCGATGCCTGCGAAGCTTTCAAAATATCGAATCATTTTCACCTTTTCCTTTCATTTGGGCAAAAAGACAGTTCAGTTTTTTCAAATCAAACCGCCTACATAGACATATGCATTTCAAGTTCTTCTGAGGGATTCTCAGTTTCTTGCATTTCCTCCGACAAATTTTCTTCCGGCTGAATCACATGGAATCTGTCCTCGCCGGGGATTAGCGAAAGGGAACACCCGTTGTCCCACTTCATGAATAATTGACCGGCGTCATCTACTGTAATTACCGTCCCCTTTGTGCCTGACGGAATCGGTCGGGGATCATTTTCCATGCTGTCAAGGCAAATCCTCGTGCCTTCCGGATACCTCTGTCGGAGTTGTTCCACTTTATCTCTGCTATAAAACATAGCTGCTCCTTTCACATCGTCATGCCCATGCTGGGTTCTTCCGTGAGTTTCTCAGCCTGAGACAATCCCATTTCTTCTTCTGTCTGCAGCGACCAGTCGTTGCTGTCATTCCAAAAGCTTACATAAATCTCGCCAAAATCAGCGGTTTTAACGCCGTGTTGTTCAAGACCTTCGCCCCAACCATCGCTTGCCTGACCAGTGAGATAGCTGCGTAAATCTTCCAGTTCACTTACTGTCAGTTCGCCGGAAATTTCACATTCAAATATGCCTACGAGTTCGCCGTTAACATCTCTGACGGATGGAATCGCCGAGAAAACTTTTTCTCGAACGGCAGGATCATCGTAATAGTAAGCCATCAATCCACGGTGTTCTTCATCCGGTTCTTCGTAATTCCGAATAAAATCGTTGATCTCATCCGCACAGCCTTCGACATATGCAGACGGGATTTCCTCGAAATCTTCCTCTGTAACTTCCTCGTCCCATTCGTAATCAGGTTCTTCCGATTCTCTGACAATTTTTAGCGGACAATAGAATGTCAATTCCTGCGTCGGCTTGGCTTCGACCGTGATATCCGGCTGAAAGGGAACTTCGATGGACTGACTTTCTGCCATTTGAATGTCCTCACGTTCTCGGAGCATTGCTGTTACCGCATCACGCAGAACGGATTTTACATCCAGATCGGATTCTGCCAGCAGTTCGTCAAATGCGAAGCTTGTTTCACCACAATGGGCAAGCTCCGCAACTTTGTCGGCAATTTTTTTCAAATCGTTATGCAGCCTTGTTTCAGCTGCGGTCATTTCATTGCTCTCCAGCAGCGCTCTTGCGTTGGGGATAAACTGTGATTTTCTGGCGTAATTGTTGCCTTCGGACTCCACCAGTACTCCATCGCCGCTGTCATAGTCCACAAACAACAGACAATGTGCCGTATCACCCTCCGTGTACATAAGGTCACGATGTGCAACGATGTACGGATCATCATGCATTAGATGATTTTTCAATTCCTCAAAGCTTCTGCCATAGAGCGTGACGACCCTTTCCACGCAGATTTCATAAGGCTTGTAATCCGATGCTTTGTGATTCAGTGTGCTGTTAAAATGTAACTTCTTCATATTCTTCCTCCGCAATGTATTTTGAAGCAGTCTTTTTCATCTCTGCCGGAAACAAAAAAAGACCGCTTTGTGCAGTATCACGTGTTTCGTGATACCAGACAAAACGGTCTTCAAAAATTTGTATACTATTTTCTATTTGAAAAATAAAGATTGATATTTTATCTTTTCCAATCTGCCCTGATTTTTTTCTTTGCATCGGTCGGCTGCCATGTTTACAGCAGTTGTGCCGAGTCCATTTCTGCTGGGACTCGGTTCGAATCCCTCTACACCGAAAAAAATGCCCAAAAATATCTACGGTTTTTCACCTGCTTTTTTCGTCGTTTGGGCATGAAAAAAGCCCGATATTTCGGGCTTTTTCGACCATATATCTTTTTTATGGTCACAATATGGTGGGCCATCGGGGACTCGAACCCAGGACCGACCGGTTATGAGCCGGTAGCTCTAACCAACTGAGCTAATGGCCCGGAAGTGGGATTAACGAAGAATATTATACCATAAAGAGGGCAGATTTGTCAAGAGGGTTAGAAAAAAGGTTAGAAGAAAAGGGTGAATTCAGCGAATGAGGAAGTGATAAAAAAGGATAAGGATATATATAAAGTAAAAGAAGCGGCAACGAAAAAGGGAGCCTTTCGAAATGAAAGACTCCCTCAAAGAAAAGCCGGCATTGACCAATTTTCCCAGATCGAGATGACCAAGTATCGTAG
>ERZ772870.706-NODE-706-length-32787-cov-24.559361_pt1 | contig 32787 bp, 33 predicted proteins | sample MGYA00511376_ERZ772870 | MGnify/ENA primary metagenome ERZ772870 (study PRJEB29015, sample SAMEA2737719) | human gut metagenome | biome: human gut; feature: human-associated habitat; material: faeces | place: China | collected 2012 ... | reverse complement strand
TGCCCTGTGTTGCCCCAGTCTGCGAAGGTATGCATTATCATAAAACTGGAGTGCCATGGCAGATGAATAGTACTTTTATCATAGTTTTGGTTCTCCTTGATTTGCCCCGGAATGCCCTGTTTTGCAAGGGTTTCCGGGGTTATTGTGATATGCTCTTAAATTACAGATTGTGGCAAATCAGAGCAGAATTAAGCAAGTTATTACTACCTGTTAGTAGTAAAATGGAAAAGATTACTACTACGGAGTTTTATATGTCATTATCTAAATATATTTTCTTTAATACTTCAAAAATAGCAACAAATGACTTAAAGTCGACTTTATCAAAAGGAGGTTTTTCCTCTAACACCATATTTGCAAATGTCATTTTTGATAAAACATTATATTTTTCTGTTGCTGTATTTGCATTAGTATACAAATGCACACTTGCATCTTTTTTAGACTGTATTATAAAGTTGGGATCATCTGCACAGGATATTACCGGGCATTTATAATCAATTTTATTATCTGCTAATTCAGAAGTATACAACGCAAGCCATTTAGTGGCTCCTTCTTGTTGCCAATATGAAAATATTTGCCCTCCATCAGCTAATATGTCATTATATGCTTTCTTATATTCTTTTCCCGCAGTTTTGCATTCAATAATGAAAAGCATTTCTGATCCATTTTCATTATAAACACAAATATTACCTCGTCCACCTGATGGATCATGCCCCATAGGCCATGATTTTTCGATTTCTATATGCTCAGGTCTATATCCCTTAGTAAGTAAACGATCTATGCATTCAAATTGAACAAAGAACTCGTTTTTCCCAAATTTTGATATTCTTTCCTACCCCTTTATTTTATCTGGATATATCATCTTCTTTTGCTCAAAATCAACAATCATTTTACAACTAAAATCATCATATTGTTTTGTATATCTATTGCCACTTTTAACAAAATCTAAAAGTTCTAGCACTCTAGAAAAATTATTTTGATCAATCATTGATGTCTTTTCCTTCCTTGTTTTTTTTCAGAACATTCTCCGCCTCTATTAATGCAGTTCTCCTTATAAACTCACTATATGAGGCATATGCTTCAAGCCTAGCTGCTTGTTTTAACTTATCAAGTTCTTCCTCACTAACCCTAATACTCATTGAAATTGTTTTGTTCATATACTTATCCTCCTGCAAAAACAACATCATTTATGTGCAACATTTGCAATACATCTCTGCACAGAAAAAACACAAAACAAAAACCATAACTAATAGTCACCTCTACTATTAATTATGGTTTTTAAAGTTCTTGTAATATGTAATAATTATGTTTTTCACAAATTATTTTCCATAATTTCCAAATATTTCTCTGGAAATCCAATCAGATTCAAATCAATGTCATCCCTATACTCATCTATCACAGCTTCCCCTGTTTGGATCAAAGATTTTTTACTGCTTTCATCTGGAAGTCTTTTCAGTAAAACAAGCGTATATGCAAATAATGAGTTATTCTTTATCTCCGGATGCTTTTTCAAAAATGATGTTGTAAATTTTGCTGGTGGATTGAAATCCGTGTTATACATCCTTGCTGCATGTGCACATTTATTTCGTAATACTGACAAACAATGAAGATGATTTTCTAATGTATCCTTTCCAACACCAACCATACGAGCGATAGCATCTTTTTCTGAATAATACATAGAACTGTATAACTTAGACATATTAGAAAAAGACATTAATTCTACAATAACCCACAACGGCATTCTGCTGGAATATTTTATCTTGTGATGTTTCACAATCAGACTATCTTTGTAATAATTTTTCTCCCTGCTGAAATTTTCCATAACTTCCTTGTAACCCTTTTTGTTATAGAAATTATTTTCATCGTAATGTTGATCATACGGAGCTTCCGTACATTTAGCTATTGAAAATCCATATGCTATCTGCGTCCTATAATATACTTCTGCCTTTTCGATATATCGCCGAAATGTATCACGCAATATTTCATCTACTTTTATATAAATGATATACCGTTTCAAAAGTAGTTCCTTCAATATAGTTACTACCAGAAGGCTCTTGTCTGAATTGCAAAGCATAACCTGTAAAACGATAATAATTTACTCTTTTTAATATATCTTTTGCTTTTTCTCTATCAGCGACAATCATCCCGTGAACTATTAACTTATCTAACTGTTCATCAAAGGTCAATGGTTTTTTCAAATCCATAAAATCTCTCCTTAACGTAAAAAAGCTGAGCACACGACTCAGCTTGGTCCCCAATGTCCAAAAGACTTCGGGCAACTCTGTTACATATAGTATATTCAAAACTCAGAAAAATTGCAATAATTTTTATGGTTTTCCGCATTTTCATCGTTACAAGTTCTACTACATTGCCTGCAAGTAGTCTCTTACTACTAAGCAATCCTCCCAACACCTTTGCCTTCATCCCACTTGCAGCTATGAGCCTTAGTAGTCGAAACCGTAGTATTTTCCAAGGCTTTCCGCCATATTATGCCCTGTGTTGCCCCAGTCTGCGAAGGTATGCATTATCATAAAACTGGAGTGCCGTGGCAGATAAAATGTACTTTTATTATAATCTCTCCTCTCAACAATACCAAACCAACAAACCGTAATCCCCATCACATCTTCACATATTTCTGATTTCTGCTGTTTGGCTTGTCCGTTAGCTTCTTCATTACTTCAAGCAGCTTTTAAGCTGCCTCCTCTCCTATTCCCCCTGCTTACACTTCTCGTACGCAAACAGCGCTGCTCCCAGCGCACCGCAAAGCTGTGCCTCATCGCAGATATACAGCTTTGCGCCGAGCTTTTCTTCGAGGGCATTGGTGATTCCTTTGTTTTTGGCAACACCGCCGGTCATCATATATTCTCCCGGATTGTTCTTTCCGAGGCGGGCGGCAAGCGCCCCTACTTTTGAAGCGACAGAAACATTTAAGCCGTGGATAATGTCTGCCACATTTTTATTCTGGGCAACGAGGGATACCACTTCTGATTCCGCAAAAACCGTGCACATGCTGGAAATCACAACATTTTCTTTCCACTCCAGTCCCTTTATGCTCATTTCCTCCAGTGAAAGTCCGAGCGTTCTTGCCATCATTTCAAGAAAACGTCCCGTTCCCGCCGCGCACTTATCATTCATCAGGAAATTCTTTACTGCGCCGTTTTCATCAATGCTGATTGCCTTAATGTCCTGTCCGCCGATATCAATGACCGTGCGTACCCGCGGGTTCAGATAATGTGCTCCTTTTGCATGGCAGGTAATCTCTGTGATGCTGTCATCGCCGCTGTCAATATAAGCGCGTCCGTATCCCGTCGTCACGATTCTTACGATTTCTTCCTTTTGAATACCGGCTTTTTCCACCGCCAGTTCCAGACTCTTTTCCGCACTCATCATTGCCCCGCCACCGGTCGGGATAATCATTGTCGACTTAATTTTTCCGTTCTGATCCAAAATGACCACATCTGTACTGGTTGAACCGCTGTCAATTCCGGCTGTATAGTAAACTCCTGATTCCATTCTTTTCTTTGCCTCCTCGCTGATTTCCTTTCCCGGATTGGTATCGTCCGCACCTTCTATCGTTTCTGAAAATGCCTGGATTCTCGTCAGTAACTGTCCTGCGCTCTGACTTGTAAAATCCGTTTCTATTTTAAGCATCGGAACTTTGATGTTCTTTTTAATACTTGCATATTCAAATCCGTAATAATCACAAAACTTAATTGTATGATAAATGATTCCTTTTAAATACGGATCCAGATACAGCCGGTTTCTGCGGGTGCTGTTGTTCATTCTGAAACACGGCATCTGACAAAGCAGTGTATCTGCATACGCAAGAAACATTGCTTCTTCCTCCATTTTCTGCAAATCTTCTGGAATCACCGCCAGCCTGCGCCCGCCTGTGCAGGTCAGATTTTCTACGTTCATCTGGATATTTTCGCGAATCATCTGCTCTAGCACGCCGCTCACACGCACGCCCAGCACACCAATATACGGTTTATTTTCGGTATCCTTTTGTTCAAATGCTTTCAAAAACAGTGATTTATCAAATTTTTTTCCGGAATATTGTTCATAAGCTTCTTTCAACCGGCAGATTGAAGCGGCAAATTTCACTTTTTCACATTCCTCATCGTCATGCGGAATATCCAGCATATAAAGAAATTTGCATTTTCCGGTGCTTTCTACAATATCATACACGCGGCGCATAGAATCACAGCAGTTGACAAGCACCAGTTCCTCTGCTTTTCCTTCCAGCACCGCCTGAATCACAGATTTTCCGAAGCCGCACAGATTTGCATGGGCAATCTGGTCCGACATTTCAAAATTTTCCGGCATTTCTTCCAAAACCGCACATTTTTCTCCAAAGCCCTGAAACAGTTCTATCGGGGTATATTTACAGACATAATGAATCATGAATGTTTTTCCTCCTTGTTCTTTTCCAGCATTTCCGCAAATGCCTGAAGTCTGGTGGACACCTGTCCGTCACTGGTATTCGCCGGATTGCAACCGTCACCGTCCAAAATCATTGTCGGAAGTCCTGCCGTTTCCAAAACATTTTTAATCAGTCCGGATGCGCCGATTGTCCCTTTACATCCCCAGTGTGCAAACAGGATTCCACCATCTGCATCTGTCTGTTTTGCAAGTTTTTCCGCCATCTGGATTCTTTCTTTAACACTTCCGTTATAAATACAGTGAACCATTTTCTCTGCCATTGCCTCATACGGATCTGCCGCCTGCATTTCGCGGAATCCGTCTGCTACAAAATCGCAGGCGCTAATGTGCATGGTTTTGCTGTAATTAAATGTCTCTTTCACCGGCTGCTGTAAAAACGGCATAATGTGCATCCAAAGGACATGAAGCCCGTCTCCCTTCGGTGCATTTTTTACATCTTCAAGAAGCAGCTCGGTGTATTTAAGCGATGTTTCCGACCCCGCCAGCAGATGACACATAAAAATCGCATATAATTCATTGGTGAGCGATGTCACCGGGTCATGGTTTTTGCGCAAATCAAGCTGGCTCTTAAAATGTGCCGCTGCTTTTCTGCTGTTTGTAACGGCATTTTCCACCGCTTCTTCTGTAATTTTCTTTTCGGTAATGTCTTCCAAAAAATGTTTCAGTTCTTTTAACTGATTTGCAACATATTTGATTGAAGACTGCGTTTTTTCATATGGAACATCAATATAGAAGCCCGGACAGCTGTATTTTTCCTTTAAATAAGGAAATGTCATCATATTTCCGTCACAGGCAAGATTGGTATAAATCATACATTTCGGCGTCGGTAAAATGCCGGTCAGCGCCGCGCCCAGAAAAACTCTGTGATATGAGCACATGGTTTCCGGAAATCCTTCTTCCTCGGTTTTGCGTAAAAATATCTGCTCACATTTTGTACCTGCTATAAAACAGGACAGCGCTTCCACGGAATACGGTGTCAGTCCCGCCGCCGTTAGAAGTTCTCCCGGAACGAAAATGCTCATCATTGCCGAATTTTGCGGTTTTGCAAGTGCCTGAATTATATTTTTCATGACCACCCGCGCCGCATACTGCCCGGACAGCGGAAGCTCCCGGTCCGGAAAAAGCTGTAGTTTTTTCTCCTGAAGCCGGTATCCGGCAAGCAGAAGGCGGCGGGCTTTGTCAGGGTCTTTTAATGCTTCGTTCCCCACGATATTTCCAAATTTTTCTATAATATCCATTTGTGTTCATTCCTACCTTTTTGTTCTGATTTTCAGCAATATCTGTTCTGCATGTTTTTGAACAAATCAATGTTTATTATAACAAAGTGGGTGAAATTGTAAATGTTTTGTTTTGGAATGAGTGTTGTGTTTATAGTAGAATTCATTTATATTTACCTATCACATTCTCTAAATGCCGGGCTCATTCTTTCTATCTCACCGCGGCTGATGCCATATTTCTTAGCCAATTCTTTCCAATTCTCCCTAACAGTATTTTTAATTTTATCAACTTCCTGCACTGCATATTTTTTTCCTATTCCATAATATGGTGCTGCCTGTACTGCCAATTCAAAATCGATACTGGAATTATCTGCATCGACATTTAACGATAAGTATTCACCATATATATCCGGATTTACATCGTATAACGGCGACAATTCCCAGCCTTCATCAGATAATATGAATCCATGATTTCTAAAATGGTCATCGGTATTGGATACAGCCATGCTAAACACGATACGTTTCCAGAGTTCTTCCAAGTCCCGCTTCGGTTTTGCACCGTCCGCTTTTAAAAATGATACAATCTCAAGATAACTGCTTCCGTCTGTCGCATTTGCGCCATCTTTCTTTCCTAACATTGTCATGGCTGATGAAAAATGGATTCTCTGCGCTCCGACTCTGTCAAAACGCTTTACCAAAAATGTTGTTCCTAATTTGGAAAACTTTTCAACTTTTGCCTCCGGTACATTTAATCCACACTTCACAGCCAAATCATGCGCAACCATTTCCCATGCACCCGAATTAAAATCATCGTGTTTTGACGGAAACTTAGCAATCCACAATGAACCGTCCGGCGCCATTACTGAAGCTTTAGGTCTGGCTCCGCCAAGTGAAGAACCGGGAGCTATTAGTTGTTTTAACCATTTTTCTTCCAAACCTGTATCGTCATTTTCAAAAGCAAAAGAGGCTTGTTCAAGTTCTCTTAAAGAAGTCCATGGTGGTGTTGCATATTCTTTATCGTTTGAAAGGAATTCCCCATTTTGCTCTGTTTTAAATCGCAGTCCTCCCATTCTTGCTTCATCATATACGCCTAAAAGATAATCGCTCTCTAGGAGTTTTTGCGGTTTCTCCCCAACTTTTTTTGCCCGAAGTTCTTCTCTGCGCTTCATAAGCCGTTTTCCCCATCTGTCCGGGCAGGAATCGGCAAATACTCCAAAGATATTTTTATCATCATTTATATATTGTCTGCCTTTATATAACTGCAAATCCGGGTCTAACATCATATTTCCTTTTTCCAGCCAGCTTTGCTCATATTCAAATGAATAGAACTCTTTCCCCCTCGTCTGCGATACATAAATGGTACCAATTAATTCGTTTTGAAAAGGTAAAAAATCCGCAAATACATATATTTTCTTTTCTTTCTCCATATAACTACCCCTTCTTTGACACCCGTTTTCTTACAGGCAAATCCAAATCCTGCAATTTACGTCCCAATTCATCATCTTTGGCAATCAGCAGTAAATCCTTATCCATATAATTAAGCGCATGTAATACCGCCGCATAACATCCAATCGCTACCGATGATGCCCCTTTCTCGATTGAAACCAAAGTTGCCCTGCTGATTCCCGCACGTTCTGCCACTAACTCCGCCGAAAGCTTTCTCCGCAGTCTTGCATATTTTATCTGTAACCCCATTTGTTCAAGTATTTCTTCTGTTTCAGGTAATAATATAATTGATTTCTTAGGCATAAAGTCATCTCCTTATGTTAATAATATTATACAAATAAATATTATTTGTCAATTTTTATTTATTTTACTCTTTTTCTAACACAAGTAATCTTGAATCCTTTAATTTGCATTTATATGAATACATACCCTTTTGTAAAATACCTGAAAAACAGATATAATAGTTTAGTGCCTCCTTTTTATTCTGAGGAATTTGTGACAATTCATCAGCTAGATAATTGTAAACATACGTAGAAATAGCTATTTCACAAATTTGTTTTTTGTTATTTCTATCTAAAACTTTTAGATAATACATTTTTATTTCTTCTTCCTCTAAAGGTATATATTGGTACAGCCATAATGCACATCTTCCATAATATATTTTTTGTTCATCTATATCCTCATCTAAATTACTTGCATTTAAATTTTTATGCGGTAAATATTTACGCTGTCCTCTATCTCCTTGTATATCGAGAAAATTGTTATTACGATTTTTTTCAGACTGTTTTGATGTCGATTTTATTTTATTTTCATTTTGAGACGGTCCTTTTAACATTCTATTCATGCAGCTTACTAATCGATTTCTAATATCTGTTTCATCTAATTCCTTATAAAATTTATATGTTTCTTTTTTGGTTGCTTTATTATATCGATAAGAACAATTTACAGCATGCTTATTCATATTAGAATTAATCACTCTAAAATATCTTCTTTGATATCCTCTTGCTACACTAAGCGGTGCTAACTTACAAAGTGGGCAAAACATATGGTCATCATATTTTTGAATCGCCTCCCTAGGATTTTTATCATATAATTCCCAATACTCGCTTGCTGGGTGATTCTTTGCATCATTCTCATAATAAAATTCATCAAATTTACTCTTCATGCTAAATTCTCCTTTTTATAAAAATGCTATTTTTTAATTCTAACGATAAAGTCATTTTTTTCTCACGTATTATTCAATCAGTTACTTTACTATATATCATCCTTTCAAATCAATGTCAATGTTATAGTAATAATTTTTAGTTATATTTTAAAATTTATCTTTTTTATTTTTATCTATTGCCATCTATTCTAATTATTTATTATAATAGTTTTGCATTTTAAACTTTAATATTTTGATGTATTGAAATATGTTTTAGTATTAATTTAATATTAACATTATTTCATAAACCCTAACATGTGATGTATTTTTTTACTGACAACTACAATTTTTCACATTCAACTACAAAATGAGCCAAAAACTCCCCGGCACAAAATGCCGGGGAGTTTCCTTTTCCATTATAAATTATTCATTTGTGTTAAGTGCCGCCACTTATTCCTCTACGTGCAGCAGCTCATGCGCGCGATGTGATAATGGTTTTTCAAAATATTCCTTGTAGCAGGCCTGAACGGAAGGATTTTCGTGTGAAAATCTGATACTGTTATGACGGTCAAGACCATAAAGCACATTTTTGCGGGCTTCAACGTCTGAGACATCTTCTTTGTAGGGCTGTCCGCCGCCATTGATACAGCCGCCCGGACAGGACATGATTTCCACAAAATCGTAATGCACTTCTTTGTTTCTGATGACATTCATCAGGCGGCGTGCGTTGCCAAGTCCGCTGGCAACCGCCACACGGATATCCGTTCCCGCAAGATTAAACTTCGCTTCTTTCCAGCCGTCCAGACCACGCACGGACTGGAATGCATCTGCCTCCGGATTTTTACCGGTTACCAGAAAATAAGCGCTTCTAAGCGCAGCCTCCATAACACCGCCCGTTGCACCAAATATAACACCTGCACCGGTACCACTGCCTAATGGGTCGTCAAATTCGTCCTCACCCAGTTCCTCCGGTCTGATGAAAAATGCTTTAAACATTCGCTCAACTTCTCTTGTTGTAAGCACTGCATCAACATCTTTTCCGCCGTCCCATGTACATTCATCTTTTTTCGCGATACACGGCATAATTGATACGCAGAATATCTTTTCCGGGTCCACACCGAGTTTTTCGGCATAATAAGACTTTGTTACCGCACCAAACATCTGCTGTGGTGACTTTGCGCTTGAAAGTCTGCCTGCCATATCCGGGAACTGGCTCTTTATGAACTTTACCCAGCCCGGACAGCAGGAGGTAAACATCGGAAGCCCCGACTCCTTAATCTCCGGAAGCCGTTCAAGGAACTCGCTTCCTTCTTCCATGATGGTCATATCGGCGGCAAAGGTTGTGTCAAATATGTAGTCAAAACCAATTCTTCTAAGTCCTGCAACCAGTCTTTGTGCTGTTGCAAAATCTTTTGAAAGTCCGAAGCTTTCGCCCCATGCTGTTCTTACGGCAGGTGCTACCTGTACCACCGTTATGATATCCTCATTTTCCACAGCATCAAGCACGATACCTACATCGTCACGCTCTGTCAGCGCACCGACAGGGCAACTGCTCACACATTGTCCGCACAATGTGCAGGCAGTTTCATGGATTTTGTGGTTTCCACGCACATTTACAGTTGTACGGGAACCTGTATTTACAACGTCCCACACGTGCATACCCTGAATATTGTCGCATACCTGCACACAGCGCATACACTTGATACATTTTCTTGCATCACGGATTAGTGGAAATGTTTTATCCCAGTTGTCCTTTTCTAATATTGAATCATACGGCATTTCTGAAATGTTCAGTTCATTTGCCAGTGACTGCAATGTACAATTTCCGCTTCTGATACAGGTACCGCATTTATAATCATGCTGGGAAAGTATCAGCTTTACATTGGTCTTTCTGGTTGTACGCACCTTCCTGGAGTTTGTATATACTACCATGCCCTCCTCAACGAAATTATTGCAGGCTGTAACACAGCGTTCTGTACCCTCAACCTCTACAACACAGACTCTGCACGCACCAATCTCATTGATGTCTTTCAGATAACACAAGGTTGGTATCGTTTCACCAATGGATTTGGCAGCATCAAGGATTGTCGTACCTTCTTTTACGGATACATCACGTCCATTAATCTTTAAATTTACCATTTTTCTTCTCTGCCTCCTCTGAATGAACCGAAACCAAAATGGTCACATCGTAAACAGCGCCCTGATTCCTGACACGCTTCTTCACATGAAAAACCATATTCGATTGGCTCAAAGTCTTTCTTTCTGTCTGCGGCATCACGGAATGCTACCTCAACCCGTCCGCAAGGCTCTTTGTCTTCATAACCGGCATAAGGTATCTCGACATCACTTGTAATCTGATGGTGGAAGCCTAAATATTCATCAATATTGGCTGCTGCCACCTTTCCTGCCGCAATTGCCCTGATAACGGTTGCCGGGCCGGTAACGCAGTCTCCGCCTGCAAATATTCCTTTGTGATCCTTGATTTCACTGGTATCAAGTGCCTCAATCGTACCACGCTTCACCGTAACACCATGCTCCTCAAAATATCTTGTTTCGATACCCTGTCCGATTGCCACAACAATCAGATCGCACGGAATCAGCACCTCAGCCTTTTGTGCTGTCTTCGGGGCTGGTCTGCCACCTCTTATTTTACTGATCATCTGCGGCTGTACCCAAAGACCGACAGCCCTGTCATGCTCGTCTTTTTCTATTCTTACCGGTGACATCAGTTCAAGAATATCGCAGCCTTCTGCTTCTGCGCCCTCAACTTCTTCTTCAAGCGCCGTCATGTCTGCCTTACGTCTTCTGTATACAATGCTTACCTTTTCTGCCCCCAGTCTGACAGAAGAACGGGCAACGTCCATTGCTACATTACCGCCGCCGATAACAACGACTTTCTTGCCTGTATAATCCGGCATTTCATCATCGCCGATGACACGAAGCATTTCAACTGCTGAAGTCACACCTTCTTTCGCATCCTCACCTTCAATGCCCATCTTTTTGTCTGCATGGGCACCGATTGAAATGTACATCGCATCGTATTCTTTATGTAACTCCTCAATTGTCACATCGACACCGACACTGACATTTTTACGAACCTCAATGCCTGTAGAAAGAATGGAGGCAATCTCATCATCTAACTTCTTTCGCGGCAGTCTGTAATTCGGGATTCCGTATCTTAACATACCGCCAAGCTGTTTTCTCTGTTCAAAGATTGTAACCTTATGTCCCATCAGTGCCAGATAATACCCAGCACTCAGTCCGCCCGGACCGCCGCCGATAATTGCAACCTTCTTTCCGGTGGCTTCACCACATTCCGGTACCGGAACATTTCCTGCATTATCCACAGCCATTTTCTTCAAACCTCTGATATTGACAGGTGCGTCAATCAGTGTTCTCTTACATCTGTTTTCACATGGATGTTCACAAATATAAGCACAGGTTGTCGGTAGCGGATTATCCCTTCTGATTAAGCGCACTGCATCGGCATATCTTTTTTCATGCACAAGTGCAATATAACCCGGAATATCCACACCTGCCGGACAGGACTTCACACAGGACACCGGCTGGCTGCTGTTACATGAACAAAAACCTCTCTCAATATGGGATTTAAAATCATCTTCACAGCCATCAATACATTTTAATACCAGCTTTGCCGCCTCATATCCAATCGCACAGTCCGCTGAGTAATAGATGCCCTCTGCCGTAAGCCTGATGACATCAAGCGTTTCCTGTGTTGCATTGCCGTCCAGCACATCATCAAAAAGTCTGGCAAGCTGTCTTAAACCCACACGGCATGGGACACATTTGCCACATGACTGTGCAAGACACATTTTTATAAATGATCTGGTAAGGTCAATCGTACACAATCCCGGCGGGCTTGCGACAATTCTGCGTTCCAGATCCTGATACAAAGACTCCATTGTTACCTGAGCCTTATCCTTTGTTATAATTGTTAATCTGCTCAAAATCTGCTCCATTCCTGCGTGTGAAACATTTATTTATATTATGTGTTGTATTAATATAGTCATACATTTCACCGCAAAACATTCTTACGCAATATTGTACACAATAATTTACTAAAAATAAAGCAAAGTTATTTTTTTCACATAGTTACGGTGTTAGTATGAACGAAAATACAAAACAGCCGGCAGTCCCGTTTTATCAGGTCTGCCGGCTGTCTGCCGTTATTATCCCATCACAAAGTCCAATGGGATTATCTTAACTTATTCTTGATTTCATTTTCAATCTTTTCTACAAATTCGTCCAGTGTAAGAACGGTTGTGTCTGCTTCGCCGTGAAGTCTGTAAGATACCGTCTTGTTTTCCTGTTCGTTGAAACCGATGACAAGCAGATATGGTACTTTCTGAATCTGACCTTCACGCATACGGTAGCCAAGCTTTTCAGCACGGTCATCTAATTCCACTCTGACGTTCTTTTCTTCGAGGGCATCACAGATTTCATGTGCGTATGCCATGATTTCTTCGTTGTCAGTCTTAACCGGCATTACCTTGACCTGAACCGGTGCGAGCCATGTCGGAAGATTACCCTTTGTTTCCTCTAAGATGTAAGCCATAAATCTGTCGAGTGAACCAAGGATTGCTCTGTGAAGAACAACCGGTGTCTTCTTTTCGCCGTCTTTATCAATATATGACAGGTTGAATTTTGCTGGAAGACAGAAGTCAAGCTGACATGTTGATAAGGTGTATTCGTTGCCGACAGCCGGTTTTACATTGACATCAAGCTTCGGACCGTAGAAAGCGGCTTCGCCGATTTCTTCGGTGTATTCGATACCGAGGTCATTCATAACTTCTCTTAATGCATTTTCTGCCTTATTCCACATTTCATCATCATCGTGATACTTTTCCTTATTTTCAGGGTCACGTAAAGACAGTACACAGCGGTAATCTGTAATACCGAAATCCTTGTATGTGCTGAAAATCAAATCTACAACCTTTGTAAATTCATCTTTAATCTGTTCCGGTGTTACAAACAGATGCGCATCGTTCTGGCAGAAATGTCTTCCTCTTTCGATACCCTTTAATGTTCCGCTGGCTTCAAAACGGAAGTCGTGTGCGATTTCACCGATACGGATTGGTAAATCCTTATAGGAATGCATTCTGTTTGCATAAATCATCATGTGGTGCGGACAGTTCATCGGTCTTAATACGAATGATTCACCATCCACTTCCATTGCCGGGAACATATTTTCCTTGTAGTGGTCCCAGTGACCCGATGTCTTGTAGAGATTTACTGTACCGACACAAGGGGTCATGACATGAAGGTAGCCGAGTTTTCTTTCCTTATCTTTAATGTAGTTTTCCAGTTCCTGCCAGATTGTGTAACCCTTTGGTAAAAACATCGGAAGACCACGCCCGATAAGGTCGTCCACCATGAACAGTCCCATGTCTTTACCGATTTTTCTATGGTCTCTTTCCTTTGCTTCTTCAAGCAGTCTTAAATGATCTTCGAGTTCTTCCGGTGTTGGGAAGCATACGCCGTAAATTCTCTGTAATACCTTATTCTTGCTGTCACCCTTCCAGTATGCGCCGGAATGTCTGATTAACTTAAAGTTGCGGCATAATTTTACGTTGTCTACGTGCGGTCCACGGCAGAGGTCTGTGAAATCACCCTGCTCGTAGCAGGAAATTGTACCGTCTTCCAGATTGGAAATGAGGTCTAATTTATACTCATCATTTTTGAACATTTCCATAGCTTCTTCTTTGGAAATTTCTTTTCTGATAATCTTCTTGCCGGATTTTGCAATCTTTTTCATTTCCTTTTCGATTGCTGTAATATCCTCGTCACGGATTACGTCATCTCCCAGATCGACATCATAGTAGAAGCCTTCTGCTACAACCGGTCCTACCCAGAACTTTGCCTGTGGGAAAAGATGCTTGATTGCCTGTGCCATTAAATGTGCGCAGGAATGGTTTAATGTGCTTAACTGTTCATCTTCTTTAAAATTTACCATTGTGATTTCTCCTTTTCTTGATTTATATTGAAAAAAAGCACCCTTAGATACTGTAACAATATCTAAGGGTGCTTACACACGGTTCCACCTTACATTTCACTCTTTGCTTATAACGCAGCTACACGGTAACGCTTCAAAACCTTGATTTCTTCTACGCACAGCTCGGGAATGGTCTTCATGTACCTTTTGCATAAACAGCTTCCACCAAATGCTGCTCTCTCTGTATGTTCCGGATACACTACTGTTTCTGTCATCGCTTTTTCAATATAGTTTTTTGTTTTTCTGAGTGCTATTGTAGCACAATGCATTTTTTTTCACAATAGGTTATTTTATGAAATTGATTCTTTTACAAAATCAACTACTTCCATATTCTTTTTTTCAATATTCTCATCGTGTTCCATTTCTTCCAGTGTCATCCAGTAGTAATGCCTGCCGTTTAAAACAAAATCCGTCTGTCTGGTCTGCTCCGGAAAATGGTGTATCTTTAATTCATATAATCTGTGATTATAAACTCTATTCTCTCCATGGCTGACAGAATATTTTTCCTGTACTCTTGATGTAATGTAATGACATTCCATATCTTCCCTATTCAATGCCAAATCTGCTGCAACTCTGTCTAGAATAGAATTTTCATTATCTCTATCCATTGTCTTATAATTCAGAAAAAGTTTGCAGTCCCATTTTTCATCATAATAGACAAGAAATTTCTGCTTGTTTTCTGTAAACAAATTTCTTATTACTACCAGTGAATGATTATGCTGTATCATATCTAACCCTGTTATATCTTTCATTAAATCGTTATAGTCGTATTTATTAATAAATTATAACTGAATTTATCGAATAGCACAAGAAATTTTGACTTTTATCTTTATTTATACTATACTTCTTGCGCAGATAATGAATTCTAATAATGTCTTGGATCATTTATCTATGAAAGACCTTTAAACCCGCCCCATATGAGTATACAAGTAATTTGAAAGGATACCGATTTATGAAATCATCAGATACAACACTGGAAACTTCACAAGAAAATCCTTTAGGATATGAAAAAGAGTCCAAGCTTTTAGTCGGATTTGCGATTCCGTGCATTATTTCCATGCTGGTAACGGCACTTTACAACATTGTCGACCAGATTTTTATCGGACAGGGTGTCGGAATGCTCGGAAATGCGGCAACCAATATTGCCTTTCCGCTTTCGACCACCTGCACGGCGATTTCCCTTTTACTCGGAATCGGCAGTGCCACCAACTTTTCACTCCACCTCGGTGCCGATGAAAAAGACGAATCCGCAAAATACGCAGGAAATGGCATGTGCCTTATGGCAGTTTTCGGAATCAGCCTTTTCCTTCTGACAACGATTTTTCTGACACCGATGCTGAAATTTTTCGGCGCAACCACAGACGTGTTTCCGTATGCAGAAGCTTATACGCGCATTACGGCAATCGGCTTTCCGTTTCTGATTGCCAACACCGGCATGAGCAAATTGATTTTAGCTGACGGTAGTCCGCGCTACTCTATGATTTCCATGCTGATTGGCGCTGTCGTGAATACGATTTTAGACCCTGTTTTTATTTTTGTCCTGAATATGGGCATGACCGGTGCGGCGCTTGCAACGATTATCGGACAGATGATTTCATTTTGCATCAGCCTGCGCTATATGTTTCATTTTAAAACAATACGGCTGACAAAAGACAGCTTTCATGTTACCGGAAGACACTGCCGCAATATTTTCATGCTGGGTGCAAGTGCCTGCTTTAACCAGATTGCCATGACCGTTGTACAGATTGTCATGAACAACACGCTTGCACACTACGGCGCGCAGTCCGTGTACGGCGGTGATATTCCGCTTGCCTGCTCCGGCATTATTACAAAGGTCAATATGATTTTCATGTCCTTTGTCATCGGTATTTCACAGGGGACACAGCCGGTTATCGGTTTTAATTACGGTGCTAAAAAATACCGCCGCGTAAGCAATACCTACCTGCTGGCACTTAGTGCCGCTTCGGTGTTGTCCGTGATTGCATTTATCTGTTTTCAGGTTTTTCCGCGACAGATTATCAGCGCTTTCGGAAACGGAAGCGAGCTGTATTTCCAGTTTTCGGAGCGTTACTTTAGAATTTATATGTTCCTTACAATTATCAACGGAATCCAGCCGGTAACGTCAAACTTTTTCAACTCTATCGGCAAATCGCGGCTGGGTGTCTTTATGTCACTGACAAGACAGATTTTGTTCCTGCTTCCGTTGATTATCATTTTCCCGATTTTTATGGGAATTGACGGCGTGATGTATGCCGGTCCGATTGCGGACGGTGCGGCGGCGGTTGTCTGCGGTTATTTTACCGTGCGGGAACTTAAGGAATTAAAACAGCTTGAAAATAGTGCTGCTGTAAATTAAAAATCAGGGGAAAGACTTCGTCAGAAACTTCTTTCCCCTGATTTTCTTATTTATCTGTATTACATTGTCTACGGCTGTCATAACTTCTTTTACAAATTTTTCTACTCGTTGGTTATCATTTCCATGTAAGGCAATACGTGAAATCCGTTCTTTTCATAAACTTTTACTGCCCGTTCATTTTCTTCTTCCACTTCCAGACGAATGACACAGCCTGCATAGGTCTTTTTGACATGCTCTATAAAGCGGCTTCCGATTCCAAGTCCTCTGTAGGAATCTTTGATATAAATGTCTTCAATCCATGCACACGGCTTGCCAAATTCCGTTGAAAAGCTTTTTGCCACCATGCCATAGCCCTGTATTTCGCCTGAATCCGGTGCGGCAAATATGTATCCGTCCAGATACGGATTTTCTCCCGTACACGCCTCTATGTCCTGTAAAAATATATTTTCTGAACCGTTGCTAAATACCGCCGGAGATGTATAAAACACCCGCATCATTTCAACCACGGCTTGCTTGTCCCCTGCGGTCATCTTTCTGATATTTGTATTACTGCTCATGTTTTTCCTCTCTGTTTTACTGTTGTAAAGATTTTTTACTTTCTATATTTCTGCTTGTATGATGTGTCCGAAGTTCATTTCATCTTTAAAAAGGTCATATACATATGCTGAACTTTCCTTATATAAACCGGTTTCTTCATCCTGGAGCTTTTCAAATACTTCTGAATTATAAAACTTATTCATTGCTTCATCATATTCCATTTCCTGCTGGACAGTAAGCATTTCAATAATGTCCTGAATGATATACTCCATTAACTGCTGTTGTAAACTCAACTCAATCTTCCACCTTTCTTAAAAGTCTGATACTTTTTTCTGTATGAAACGAATATTGTGAAGATGTTTCTTATATACCATGCCTTTTAATAATGTTTGAAAATCTATTATTTCATTTTCATACTGACGAAATAACAATGCCATGTTATCGTCTGCTACCGGTCCGATAACAATATCATATTTATTATCCTGATTGCATAATATATCCTCTATGTTGTCAAAGGAATGATTTCTGTTATTCATAACAAATCTTGCCCATTCCTCTGTTGTCTGTTCCCCAAAATCTTTTATTTTAATCCCCGGCAGTTCTCTAAAATCATCTTGTATATCAAAAACATTTAAAACCGGACTACCACCATAAATTTTAGCTACCCTCACTGCCATTCTTTCTGCCTGCTCTCTTATATCCGTCAGATAAAATCCTATTCCGAAATCTTTATACGGTCTGCACATTGCAAGATTAATACTGTTGATACCTGTATTGCTTCCATGATATAATCTCATAATTTTCCCCCGTTTCTCCTACACAAAATTCCTAAGTCCTCTAATACCGTATCAAACGACAATGTATGCTCTGCTTCATAATTTTCCTTTATAAATTCAATGCCTTTAAACTGAAATAAATACTGAAATGCTTCTTTTACGCTGAGATTATTTTTTTGAGCAAATTCATCTACACAGGCAACTGTGAAATTAATTTTATTTTTCAACTCACTCATATCAACCCTCGCTCTCATTTTTATAAGTTCATTATACCCTGTATCCCGCCGTTTTTCCACTCCTGTTTGTTTCTACATTTTTAATGCATTTTTTGACACAAAACTTGTCCCGGAACTCTTATCAAATAAAAGAAAGTGTGTTAAAATAGCCCTGCAAAAAGATACTGCTTATTGAAATGGAGTTTTTTATGGAAAAGGATTTAACGACCGGAAAAATAACACCACAGCTTATCAGCTTTACAATACCGCTTGTGCTGGGAAATCTCTTTCAGCTCACCTACAATGCCGTTGACAGCATTATTGTCGGACGGTATGTCGGAAAAGAGGCGCTTGCTGCTGTGGGTATCTGTAACCCGATATCTACTTTATTTATATTGTTTTTAAACGGACTGTGTATGGGTGCCAGTATTTTAATGGGCAACCAGTTCGGTGCAAAAGACTACGACCGCCTACACCGCCAGATTAGTACCACCATGCTGTCCGGTATTATATTTTCACTGATTTTATCCGTGCTGTGCATTGTCTTTGCCCACCCGATTCTGCTTTTAATGCAAGTGGACACGTCTATTATGGGTATGACAATCAATTATCTGCGCATTATATTTGCAGGACTTTTGTTTACCTTTATGTATAACTGCTTTGCAAGCACCCTGCGTGCGCTCGGTGACAGCCAGTCGCCGCTGTACTTTCTGATTACCAGTGCCGTTATCAATATTCTCGGCGATTTGTTTTTTGTCCTATTTTTAAATATGGGCAGTGAGGGCTGTGCGGTTTCTACCGTTTTAAGTGAAGCACTTTCCTGCCTGCTGTGTATTATTTATATTCGGAAAAAAGTGCCGATTTTGCAGTTAGGGAAAAAATGGCTGGTATTTGATAAGGCTCTGCTTGGCAAAACGATTTCCTACGGCTGGGCTTCTGCCATGCAGCAGGCAACCGTCCAGCTCGGAAAGCTTGGGATTCAGGCAATTGTCAATTCCATGGGTGTTGCCATTGCCGCCGCATTTGCCGTTGTAAACCGTATTGACGACTTTGCCTATACACCGGAGCAGAATATCGGACACGCTATGACGGCGCTTATGGCACAGAGCAAGGGTGCCGGAAAAAAGAGCCGTTTAAAAGAAGCTTTCCGGTGCGGCATGCGCATTGAAATGGTGTACGGTGTCATCATTTTTATCATCTGCTTTGTATTTGCCAATCCGCTGATGCGGCTGTTTACAAGTGATACAGATGTCTGCCGCCACGGTGTCACCTACCTGCGGCTGATTTCCATTATGTATCTGCTGCCTGCGGCAACCAACGGTATTCAGGGATATTTCCGCGGTATCGGCGATTTAAAAATCACTTTAATCAGCAGCTTTGTCAACATGGGTGTGCGTGTCATCGCCGCTGTCATTCTTGTATTTGTATTTTCATTACAGATTGAAGCGCTGCCGTATTCCTACCTTGCCGGCTGGATTGGTATGCTGATTGCGGAGCTGCCGTTATTAATAAGAAGCTATCGGAATTACGATAAATAAAACACTTGCGACAAAGTCGCTTATCAGAAAGGAGAATTGTATGTTTCAATCTTTAGAGATGAAGCACCCAAAGTTTTATCAGGTGTTTCGGTTTTTTGTGGTGATTGCCGCATCAATTTTTTATGCGTGGAATCTACGCTGCTTTGCCAAGACTGCCGGACTATTTCCGGGAGGATTTTCGGGACTTTCCCTGCTGTTACAGGAAATCGGTCTGGTCTTTTTCGGGATTAGTATTCCGTATACCTTATTAAACGTCTTGTTAAACCTGTTTCCGACCTATATCGCTTATAAATATATCGGAAAGCGTTTTACGCTATATTCGATTGTTGTCATTGTACTGTCGAGTATTTTTGTCGATATTCTGCCACCGTATATGTTTACGGACGACATTTTACTGCTGAGCGTGTTCGGCGGTATTTTAAACGGCTTTGCCACCAGTCTGTGCTTAAATGTCGGAACGACAACCGGCGGAACGGACTTTATCAGCATTTTCTTTGCACATGAAAAGGGCATTGATGCATGGAATTATATTTTAATCGGAAATGTGATTATGCTTGTCATTGCGGGTGCGCTGTTTGGCTGGTCGAGTGCGCTGTATTCGATTATTTTCCAGTTTTGCAGCACACAGGTTATTCAGGTACTGTATAAACGATACAAAAAAGAAACACTATTTATTATTTCCGATAAATCCGATGAGGTTTATCACGTTATCCGTGAAATGACAAATCACGATGCCACGCTGTTTAAGGGTATCGGCTGTTATGAAGGAAAGGAAAAGACACTGATTTACTCGGTTATTAATTCCGAAGCCAAACGGGAACTGCTTCCGCTCATCCGCTCGATTGATGAGCATGCGTTTATCAATGTGGTAAAAACAGAAGAATTAGACGGTCGTTTCCACGACATTCCGCACGATTGAGAATGTTTGGCATGTTGAGAATGTGATGAATGTTGAAAGCATTGAGAATGTTGAATTTCTTTCTGCATCTGGATTCTTGTCAGGGCATCCAGCGCTCCGAACGGTTCATCCAATAAAAGAATTTTCGGATTGTTGACAAGCCCTCTTGCGATTGCCGCACTGCGGTCCCGGTCCTTCGACCTTATGTCCGTTGCGCTCCACAATGCCGTCCTCATATTCTGCCAGCCCCGATATAATATGAAGCAGTGTGCTTTTTCCGCAGCCGCTGTGTCCCACAATTGTAACGAACTCGCCTTCCTTGATTTCAAGCGATATATCCTTTAATACATCTACCGGTTTCTTATCGACAATGTATTGTTTGTTTAAATGTTCTATCCGAATAATAGCCTGCTTTTCCTCTCTCATTTTTCCAGTCCTTTCTTTTGCGCCTTGCATTTCCTACTTTTGTTATATGGATTATATGAATTAATGCCGCATTTTTCCAGTCTAATCTGTGAAACCGTTTTCACGTCTGTGGAATTTTTCACTGTTTTCATGAAATATAGGGGGATTTTTTAGAAAAAAAAACTGTTTTTTATAAATCAAGCCGTTTTATGCAACTTATCGTGAAATCGTTTTCACTTTTTATTCTTCTGCGTTTGCGGCAAATGTGATACAATACCGATAGACTTACTAGGCTATTAACTTTGATTTTCAGGAATTTTCAAAGATTTTCAGAAAGGAGCTGCTTATGTCTATTAAAAAAATTGCAGAAATAACCGGAACTTCCCCCGCAACCGTTTCGCGGGTTTTAAATAATCCTTCTTATAAATGTGCCGTACCGGGACTGCGCGATAAAATATGGAGGGCGGCAATGAATTTTTTTTACCCGGAATATGTGATTGAAACACATCAGACCGAAAAAGAAGGGTTTCAGACCATGCAGAAGTTTTTGAAATTAAAAGAACCGCCGACCGGCATTTACTGTGCCAATGACATTACCGCAATCGGCATGTTAAAATGCCTGAACCGGTACAGCAGCATTTTATACCGCCCTTCGATTATTTCCTGTGATGATATTGAAGAAGGACAGTTTATCAAGCCGATGCTTTCAACCGTCCAGCTTCCGAAAGAAAATATGGCGCGTTTCGCATTATTTGTCCTGCTCGACAGAATCCGCGGCGGACATAAAGAAGTGATTCGCATTGAACTGGAAGGAAAACTGCTGCTTAGAAGCAGCTGCTGCCGCGTGGAAGACGTCAGCCAGCCGGAGTATTATATATAATCCGCCCACCGTTCCTTCTCAATCCGCTCCCGCGTCACCAGACACTCCGGCTCCGGCGCAAGCACATGGCGCGTGACATCAAACACCTTTGCCGCATCACACAAAATGCAGTCCGCACTGCCAAGCATCGTGTTTTTTGCCGCGCCGCAGTCTGTAAATGCCTGCGTTAATTTCACAAAATCCTCTGAAATATGCGGCTGGTCGGGATTATAATGCTTTCTCATATAAACGTCCCTCTGCCCCTGCGGCCAAACCACCGTCAGCTTCACAGGCTTATCTGACAGGCGGTTTGGCACATTCAGCACTTCTTCCACACTGTGAATATACGTATTTCGTTCATGTCCCACCCCGACAAGCAGAATTTTTCCGCCTGCGTCTTTTAACCTGTCGTAACAACCGCCCGGCGTACACGGTGTATTGCGGTATTCTTCTCCTGCAAGGTATTCTGCCGCATGTTTACCAAAGCCCGCCATGCTGTGGGTCGGGTGCAGGGAGCGCGCAACACCTTCCCGCTTCATAAACAGATTGGTTAAAACGCCGACGCAGGACGGCTCTTTTTGGCTGTCAAAAACCGGGTGGCTTTCATTAACCGTTTTCCATGTATGCGTCGGAAGCAATAACAGACCTTCCTTAAAATACTCCATCCACGCATCCAGCACGGTTTCCGCACCGCCCTCTACATCGCCGATTGCTTTCATGGACGAATGAATCAGTATGGTTTCCGTTCCGTTAAGCCCCATTTGATAAAGCTGTTCTTTTAAATGCTTTTTTGTATACTGCATACATGTACCCTTTCCACTCTGAAAAAATCTCCAAATAACACCAGACACAGGCTGTATCTGCCGTGTAAACTATCCCCTCTGTTTCTATTATTTCTACTATACCGTACTTCTCTTCACATTGCAAATGTCCTGTTCCAAATACAAACCTGCATGCAGTCCCGGCACATTTTCATATACCGGAAGTTTTCCGGGTCAGTTTTGTCTAACCTCGTTATAACATATTGAGATCTGAAATGAAATTACAAAATTTAATGTTTTTTTATTGATTTTGCCAGTGAATTATGTATAATTATGGTAAGGCATGTGAAATTTTTCACTTATTGCATATGAATATTGTAAGTTCCGCACTTTGCGGCTTCTTACATATTACAATTATGAAGGAAAGAGGTTAAATTCAAGATGGCAGGAATTGATTTAAGCAAGTATGGTATTACAGGTTCAACTGAAATCATTCATAACCCTTCTTACGAATTATTATTCGAAGAAGAAACATCTTCTAAAAACGAAGGTTATGAAGTCGGTAAGGAAAGCGAACTTGGCGCAGTAAACGTTATGACAGGTATCTATACAGGACGTTCTCCTAAGGATAAGTATATCGTTGTTGATGAAAATTCTAAGGACACTGTATGGTGGACATCTGACGAATACAAGAACGATAACCACCCAATGTCAGAAGATGTATGGGCTAAGGTTAAGGATATTGCAAAGAGCGAACTTTCTAACAAGAGACTTTTCGTAGTTGATGCATTCTGCGGTGCCAATAAGGATACAAGAATGGCTGTCCGTTTCATCGTTGAAGTAGCTTGGCAGGCACATTTCGTAACAAATATGTTCATCAAGCCTACAGCAGAAGAACTTGAAAACTTCGAGCCTGATTTCGTTGTATACAACGCTTCTAAGGCTAAAGTTTCTAATTATGCAGAATTAGGTTTAAATTCTGAAACTTGTGTAGCATTCAACATCACAAGCCACGAACAGGTTATCATCAATACATGGTACGGCGGAGAAATGAAGAAGGGTATGTTCTCTATGATGAACTACTACCTTCCATTAAAGGGTATGGCTTCAATGCACTGCTCAGCTAACACAGATATGAACGGTGAAAACACAGCAATCTTCTTCGGTCTTTCAGGTACAGGTAAGACTACACTTTCAACAGACCCTAAGAGACTTCTCATCGGTGATGACGAACACGGCTGGGATGACAACGGTGTATTCAACTTTGAAGGCGGCTGCTACGCTAAGGTTATCAACCTTGATAAGGAATCTGAACCGGATATCTACAACGCAATTAAGAGAAACGCTCTCCTTGAAAACGTTACTCTTGATGCAGACGGTAAGATTGACTTCGCTGATAAGAGCGTAACAGAAAACACCCGTGTTTCTTACCCAATCGACCACATTAAGAATATTGTACGTCCGATTTCTTCAGCTCCTGCTGCTAAGAACGTTATCTTCCTTTCAGCTGATGCTTTCGGTGTACTGCCTCCAGTATCTATCCTGACACCGGAACAGACACAGTACTACTTCCTTTCAGGATTTACAGCTAAGCTTGCAGGTACAGAACGTGGTATCACAGAACCTACCCCTACATTCTCAGCTTGCTTCGGACAGGCATTCCTTGAGTTACATCCTACAAAGTATGCTGCTGAACTTGTTAAGAAGATGGAAAAGAGCGGAGCTAAGGCTTACTTAGTTAATACAGGTTGGAACGGAACAGGTAAGAGAATCTCTATTAAGGATACTCGTGGTATTATCGACGCTATCCTTTCAGGTGCTATTAAGACAGCTCCTACAAAGCAGATTCCAATGTTCAACTTTGAAGTACCTACAGAACTTCCGGGCGTTGACTCAGGTATCCTTGATCCTAGAGATACATACGCTGATGCTTCTGAATGGGAAACAAAGGCTAAGGATTTAGCTGAAAGATTCAACAAGAACTTCGTTAAGTACACAGGCAACGAAGCTGGTAAGGCTTTAGTAGCTGCCGGTCCTCAGCTTTAATCTGAAACTTCAATTAAATACTATAGGTCTTTGCCTATGATTTACAGCGGCTGTTGCTTTTTAAAGGAACAGCCGCTGTATTTATCTGAATCTATAAATAAAAACACCGAATATCTCTTATTGTAGAGATACTCGGCATTTTGGTCTGACTTTTGTTGAATTTTCGTATTTTGCGGGTTTTTACCGGTCAATTTCCGCTGCGTGTGCAAGTGCCGCATCAATATTGGCACAGAAGTTTTCTTCTCCGACCAGTTCCACAAAGCCTGCTTTTTCCATCATCGCACGCGGCTGTTCCTGTACATGGGAAAGCACCAGCGTAATGCCCTTCTTTTTGCAGATTTCATGAATATTCGTTAATGAGCGCAATGCGGTTACGTCCATTGCCGGTACACCGCGCATACGGATAATAACTACCTTAATGCCCGGTTCTGCTGAAATTTCCAGAAATTTATCTGCGGCGGCAAAGAACATCGGTCCGATAATTTCGTAAACCAGTGTATGCTTTGGCACAACCTTTAAAGAAATCTTATCTGGGTCATTATTTTCATCAATCTCACTTCCAAGGTACTTCCAGCTCTTTACCGCTGTAACATCAGACATTCTCTTTAAGAATAAAAGCGCTGCCAGTACGATACCGACTTCGATTGCCACAACAAGGTCAAATACAACAGTCAGTACAAAGGTAACAAGTAGCACGGCAACATCACTCTTTGGGGATTTGCGCACTAATTTAACAAATTCTCTCCAGCCGCTCATGTTATATGCAACCATAAACAAAATGGCGGCAATCGCAGGCATTGGAATCCATGCGGCATACGGCATTAATACAACAAGTACTAAAAGCAGTGTCACGGAATGAACCATTCCCGCAACCGGTGTTCGTCCACCGTTTTTTACATTGGCTGCGGTTCTTGCAATCGCACCTGTCGCCGGGATACCGCCAAACAGCGCTGATACAATGTTTCCGGCGCCCTGCGCAACCAGTTCCATATTCGGCTTGTGGCGGCTGCCAATCATACCGTCGGATACGACACAGGATAACAGGGATTCAATTCCTGCAAGCACCGCAATTGTCAGTGCATCCGGGAATAAATCACGAATCATGCCAAGACTTATTTTCGGCATGGAAATGCCCGGTACTTTATTGGATATTGTATACAAATCGCCAATCGTCTTTACATTCATGTGAAGCAGCTTTACCATTAAAATTGCTACGATAACTGCAATCAATGACGGTGGAATTTTTTCCGTGACCTTTGGAAACACAATCAGAATCGCAAGGGATACCAGTCCGACAATTAATGCCTGCACCTGAATTGTTCCGATACACGTAACACATTCTTTAACCTTGTCTATGGTTTCCACCGGTGAATATGTAAATGTCAGTCCCAAAAAGTCCTTGACCTGTCCGATAACAATCGTTACGGCAATACCAAAGGTAAAGCCCGATGTAATCGTATACGGAATGAAGCGGATTAAATTTCCGAACTTTAAAAGTCCCATTATAATAAGAAGGATTCCCGCCATAACGGTTGCCACAACAAGACCTTCCATCTGGTGTTCTGCGACAATTCCGGCTACAATCGTTGCAAATGCGGCGGTCGGTCCTGCAATCTGCACACGGCTTCCGCCCAGAAACGAAATGACAAATCCGGCAAAAATTGCCGTGTAAATACCCTGTTCCGGTCCAACACCGGAAGCAAGGGCTAACGCAATCGACAGCGGAAGCGCAATAATCGCCACAATAATACCGGCAATCACGTCTTTTACAAACTGCTCTTTTGAATATCCTTTCATGCAGTCAAACAACTTTGGTACAAACTGATTCATTTTTCTAACCTTTCTCTTTCTTTTCTTTGAAACACGCTGTTATACACCACATCCACGCGTGACAGCATTTCCTCTTACAGGCATGTCCAATTATAAATTTAATGTAAAAATTTTATAAACAAAAAACGTTTCTATTATAGCACACCTGCATAAATTTGCAAGCAAAAAAAGCAGGCCGGAATGTGCCGTCCCTCAAAGGATAAACCTTTTGGGAAACGGTCATTCCGACCCGCTTTATATGTCATACCTTATAAGTCCTGTCTTATATACTATGGCTTTATGTGTTTATAAACCAATACAAATGCACTGCGAGCTGTTTATGACTCAGATTCTACCGCATTATCATTTAAGAAATTCTGTACCTTCTGATACAGCACTTCGTAACCGACTTCTGAATTCATTTCATTGCCGTAGTTGTCTAAGATTTCCTGATAATTTGTGTATCCGTAGTAATCTGCAAGCTGTGCACCCATGTCGTTAATTTCATCGGCAGAAACCGTGATTTTTTCATTCGATGCAATCAGTGTCAGCACCATTTTTTCAAGAAGGTACTGCTGTGCATATTCTACTGCATAGTCATTAAAAGCGTCCTGTGATTCAAATCCGTATACCTGTGAAAGATATGAATCTAAATCAGAAATGCCGTAAGATGAACCATATGAGTTAAACTCTGACTCAACATTAGACTTTAATGTATTTACAAGGCTGTCTAATTCTTCCTGCGGATAACCGCTTGGTGTCAGATTTTCGCTGAGCTTGGAATAAACTGCCTGATATTTGTCACTTGCAAATGTAGATTCTGCCTGTGATGTCAGGTAATCCTTTACATAGCTTCTTAATTCAGCAACTGTTGTTGCTTCTACGCCGAGTGTAGACGCATTTTCAGCAACCCATGCATCTGTCAAATCCGGCACAGTGCTTTTCTGGATAGACTTTACGGTTACAACGAAAATAACATCTTTTCCCGCAAGGTCAGAGCTTGAGTAGTCTGAAGGGAACGTACACGGAATATTATATTCCTGACCGACTGTCAGACCGATAAGTCCCTGGTCTAAATCGGTAATAAACTTGCCTGAACCGATGGTATAGCTGGCATCCGTTGCTGTACCGCCTGAGAACGCTTCTCCGTTTAACAGACCGCTGTAATCAAGCTTTACCGTATCGCCGGAAGCCGTCACGCCTTCTGTAACCGTTTCTGTTGTAGCTGTCTGTGATAATAACTTTGAAATGTAGCTTTCTACGTCATCATCAGATACCGTAAGAGATGAACGGTCTACAGATACTTCAACGCCCTTGTAATCCGGCAGTGTTACATACTGCTTGTAAACATCTGCATTGGATGTAATTGTTCCTGCATATTCTTCTGCTGTAACCTCTTTATTTACTGTAGATGCCGCATTATCCTGTGATGTCTTCTTGCCTCCGCAGGCTGTCAGGGACACTGCTAAAGATGCGGCAAGCATAACACCGAAAAATCTTTTTTTCATAAATCAAATTTCCTTTCGTTTCATCATTCCTATATTTTGATGTGTCACAATTTTACATGACTATATTGTTATAGCATAAATCATGATAAAAAAAAAGCCGTTTCACATTTTTTTCATGATTCCGGCGCAATTCTTCTTAATTTTTATAGATTTTATACGAAATATCCGCTATAATCATTTTGTTATGAAAATATTTTTTAGAAAAATGAAAACGGCTTTTTTTACACCGCTGCTGATACTCTGCATGCTTTCGACCTGCGGCTGCCAGACACGGCTCTCTGACCCGGTCACCGTCACCGGATATAAGCTCAATACTTATGTACAGATTTCTTCCTATATAAATGTATCCAAATCCGTTTTAAACGGCTGTCTGGATTTGTGCGATACGTATGAACAGCTCTGCTCCCGTACTTTAGAGAGCAGTACGCTTTATGCCGTGAACCACCACCAGACCGATGAAATTCCGGCAGAGCTTGGTGAGCTGATTGCCACCGGCTTAGACTACTGCCGCATTTCCGGCGGTGCGTTTGATATCACTATCGGAAGTGTCTCACAACTCTGGGATTTTACCGCAGAACAGCCGGCCGTTCCGGATGCCGCCGCCATTGCCAATGCATTGCAATATGTCGATTATACAAAAGTGGAACTTACACCGCTTGAAAACGGCAATTACCGCATTACCATGCCGGAGGGTACGATATTGGATCTCGGTGCGATTGCAAAGGGCTATATTGCGGATAAGATCAAAGATTATCTGTTAGCACATGATATTACAAGTGCCATGATTAATCTGGGCGGCAATGTGCTGTGTGTCGGCGGAAAAAGTGACTCGAAGGATTTTACGGTCGGTGTAAAAAAGCCATTTACACAAAGCAATGAACTTTTGCTGACGTTAAATCTGCGGGACTGCTCTGTGGTGTCTTCCGGCACGTATGAACGGTATTTCTATGAAAATGATACCTTTTATCATCACATTTTAAATCCCGCAACCGGTTATCCTTACGACAACCGGCTGACAGATGTCACCATACTCTCTGCCGTTTCGCTGGACGGCGACTGTTTAAGCACCACGTGTTTTGCACTGGGGTTAGACGACGGTCTGGCACTCATTGAATCGCTGGACAATATCGAAGCCGTCTTTGTCACCACGGATGGAAGCATTTACTATTCCAGCGGCATGAGCCGGTATCTGAATGAGTGATACCGCAAATAAAAATTTGGAGGAAAAATCCTCTCCTCGCTTTAGGAGAAATGTGAGTAAACTCACATAGGATTTCCTTCGGAAAACATGGAGGATTATATGATTCGTTCTTTTCTTGTTATTGTGTTCCTGATCCTGTTCTTTATCTTCAGCCTGATTGTGCTGCCGGTTGAATGGGTTATCGGAAAATTCAATCCCGATGTAAAGGCAGTTTCTTCCCTGCGGATTGTGCAGGGCGCTTTTCACATCATTTTATTTTTAGCCGGTGTGCATACAACTGTGACCGGACTGGAAAATATCCCGGACGATGAACCGGTTTTATTTATCGGAAACCACCGCGGATTTTTTGATGTGATTATTTCTTATACGTATATGAAACGTCCGACCGGATTTGTTGCCAAAAAGGAAATGAAAAAGGCGCTGATTATCCGCCGCTGGATGGACAATTTATTCTGTCTGTTCTTAGACCGTGAAAATATGAAGGAAGGCTTAAAAACCATTTTAAAGGGAATTGACTACATTAAAGACGGCAAATCCATTGTTATTTTTCCGGAAGGCACACGCAATAAAGGCGAAGGTGTTCAGGATTTCCACGCCGGAAGCTTTAAATTTGCAGAAAAAACAGGCTGTAAGATTATTCCGATGGTACAGACCAATACCGACTGCATTTTTGAACGTCAGTTTCCGCGCTTAAAGGCAACACACACCACGCTCGCTTTCGGCAAACCGATTGATATTAATTCTTTCCCAAAGGAAGAACGCAAAAAAATTGCTGCCTATACGCATGATGTCATTGTAGAAATGTATGAAAAAGAATAACTTTTTTCTTTTCAAATACGGGCATATATGCTATACTTTTATAGATATTTTAATAATTTAGGAGGACGATACTATGCCAGTCTGGGGAATCGTTTTATTAGTAATTTTCGTCATTTTACTTGCCGTATTTATCGGTTTAATGATTTTTGGAAACAAGCTCCGTAAACAGCAGGACGAACAGCAGGCGCAGATTGATGCGGCAAAGCAGGTGATGTCCATGTTAATCATTGATAAAAAGAAGATGAAGCTTAAAGATGCCAATCTTCCAAAGATGGTTTTAGAGCAGACACCAAAGTATCTGCGCGGCAGTAAGATGCCTATTGTAAAAGCTAAAATCGGACCGAGAATCATGACACTTATGGCAGACCCGAAGGTTTTTGACCAGCTTCCGGTTAAGGCCGAAGTCAAAGCTGAAGTCAGCGGTATTTACATTACAGGAATCAAATCTGTACGCGGCGGTAAAGTCGTTGCAGAACCGGCTCCGAAGAAAAAAGGACTCAAAAAATTTTTCAGTAAGAACAAATAATTGATTTACATAAGGGCTGTTGCAGAAAGTATTCCTATTTTTTGCACAGCCCTTTCATCTAATTGAGTGCCATGTATCCGGTGATACATAGGAATGGAGGATTTATGCGTAATCTCACACTTTTAACAGATTTATATGAACTGACTATGATGCAGGGATATTTTAAAACCGAAAATAACCGCACGGTTATTTTCGATGCCTTTCACAGAAAAAATCCATGTGACGGTGCTTATGCGATTTCCTGCGGCTTAGAACAGGTCATTGACTACATTAAGAATCTTCATTTTACAGAAGATGATATTGCATACCTGCGTAGTCTGTCTATCTTTGATGAAGACTTTCTGGAATATTTAAGTAACTTCCACTTCACAGGTGATATTTATGCCATTCCGGAAGGTACGGTCATTTTCCCGCGTGAACCGATTGTCAAGGTCATCGCACCGATTATGGAAGCACAGCTTGTTGAAACGGCTATTTTAAATATTATCAACCACCAGAGTTTAATTGCCACAAAGGCCGCCCGTGTCTGCTACGCCGCAAAGGGTGACGGTATTATGGAATTCGGTCTGCGCCGCGCACAGGGACCGGACGCCGGTATTTACGGTGCAAGAGCCGCTGTTATTGCAGGCTGTGTCGGTACGAGCAACGTCCTGACCGGTCAGATGTTTGGTGTGCCGGTAAAGGGAACACACGCCCACAGCTGGATTATGAGCTTTCCGGATGAATATACTGCATTTAAAACCTATGCCGATTTGTATCCGGATGCGTGTATCCTGCTTGTCGATACGTATGACACCCTGCGTTCCGGTGTACCGAATGCGATTCGCGTATTTAAGGAAATGCGTGAAAAAGGCATTGATTTAAAGGGCTACGGTATCCGTCTGGATTCCGGTGATTTAGCTTATCTGACAAAGAAAGCGCGTAAAATGTTAGACGATGCCGGATTTGAAGATGCTATTATTTCCGCTTCCAGCGACTTAGACGAATATCTGATTGACTCCTTAAAGACACAGGGTGCGGCGATTACTTCATGGGGTGTCGGAACCAATCTGATTACTTCTAAGGACAACCCGGCATTCGGCGGTGTTTATAAGCTTGCCGCAGTGATGGGCGATGACGGCACATTTATTCCGAAAATCAAGCTGTCCGAAAATTCAGAGAAAATCACAAATCCGGGCAACAAGACGGTTTACCGTGTCTACGATGCCGACGGCATGATTAAGGCGGATTTAATCGCGCTGGCCGATGAAACGTATGATGAATCACAGCCTCTGCTTTTATTTGACCCTGTGGAAACGTGGAAAAAGACACTGATGGAGCCGGGCGAGTATTCTATGCGTGAGATTATGGTGAAAGTATTTGATAAGGGCGAGTGTGTTTACGATTCGCCAAATGTCATGGACATTCAGAAATACTGCAAACAGGAGCAGGCAACGCTTTGGGATGAATCCAAGCGGCTGATTAATCCTCAGGTTGTTCATGTCGATTTATCACAGAAGCTTTATGATTTAAAGCAGGAACTCCTGCACAATTACGGACGGGAAAAGCTGTAGCAATACGGCTTCCCGCCCTTTTTTAATTTGCTTTTCTATTTTTCCAGTGTATTTAACAGTTCATACAGAAGTGTATACAACTGTGCAGCTTTTTCCTGCGGAAGTGCCGCGCATGCCATCATTTTCTGCGGAATCAGCACCGCTTCGTCTTTTAAGTCTTCTCCCTTTGGCGTAATGGCGGCAATTAATACCCGCTCGTCTTCTTCGCTTCGGGTACGTGTCACATATCCTTTCTGCTCTAATTTTTTTAAGAGCGGCGTGAGTGTTCCGGAATCTAAAAACAGGCATTTGCCCAGTTCCTTGACACTGATTTGCTTTTTTTCCCACAGCACCATCATGGCGATGTACTGTGTATAGGTTAAATCTATTTTTTCAAGAAATGGTGTATACCGCTTGATAATCTCTCTGGAGCAGGCATACAGCGGAAAACACAGCCCGCCGGACATTTCATGATTATCTGACGGACTGTGTTTTAACTCATTTTTTACTTTTGATTCTGCTCAAGCTGTTCCAGCTTTTCCGCCATTTCCCGTAACCGGTATCTGACTGCTTCCAGTTCTTCTTTTTGTGTGTCAATGGTTGCTTTCTGTGAATCAATCGTTTCCTGCTTTGCTTCCAATTCTTCCTTCTGCGTGTCAATCTTTTCCTTCTGAACATCAATCGTTTCCTGCATTTCATCTATCATGTACTGCACCGTATTTCTATCCAGTTGAATCAATT
>ERZ772870.705-NODE-705-length-32815-cov-10.027747_pt1 | contig 32815 bp, 28 predicted proteins | sample MGYA00511376_ERZ772870 | MGnify/ENA primary metagenome ERZ772870 (study PRJEB29015, sample SAMEA2737719) | human gut metagenome | biome: human gut; feature: human-associated habitat; material: faeces | place: China | collected 2012 ... | reverse complement strand
GATGCACCCCAACGTTGAGACCTTTATCGGCTGCGACAGCAGCTACCGCGCCGCCAGCATCGTGCTGTACGGTGCGCCTTACGATTCCACCACCAGCTACCGCCCCGGTGCACGGTTCGGCCCGGCGGCCATCCGGCACGAGAGCTACGGTCTGGAGACTTACAGCCCTTACCAGAACGCCGACCTGACCGATTTTGATGTGTTCGACAGCGGCGATCTGGAGCTGTGCTTCGGCTCCAGCGAGCTGGCACTGGCCGATATCGAGGCCCGGGCAGAGGAAATTTTGAAGGACGGCAAGTTCCCGCTGCTGCTGGGTGGCGAGCATTTGGTCACGCTGGGTGCGGTGCGTGCTGCGGTGAAGAAATACCCCGACCTGCACATCGTCCATTTCGACGCCCACGCCGACCTGCGGGACGACTATCTGGGCGCGAAGCTCAGCCACGCTTGTGTGCTGCGCCGCTGCCACGAGCTGGTAGGGGATGGCCACATCCATCAGTTCTGCATCCGCAGCGGCGACCGGGCAGAATTTGAGTTTGCTGCCCAGCACACTGAGATGCACAAGTTCGATTTTACCGGCCTTGCCGAGCTGACCGCACAGCTGTGCGAGAGCAAGGTGCCGGTGTACCTGACCATCGATCTGGACTGCCTTGACCCCTCCTGCTTCCCGGGCACCGGTACCCCGGAGGCTGGCGGCGTAAGCTTTTTGCAGCTGCTGGAGGCCATCCGCACTGTGACCAAGGCCAACATCATCGGTGCAGACCTGAACGAGCTTGCCCCCACGCTGGACACCACCGGCGTTTCCACCGCCACCGCCTGCAAGGTGCTGCGCGAGACCCTGATCGCGCTGGACAAGGGCTGGCCGGGCTTTCAGGTATAAATACGAACCTACCATTTTACAGATAAAGGAGTAACCGACATGAGCAAAGTTCTGATCATCGGCTGCGGCGGCGTGGCCTCTGTTGCCATCCATAAGTGCTGCCAGGTGCCCGAGGTGTTCACCGAGATCTGCATCGCCAGCCGTACCAAGGCAAAGTGCGATAAGCTGGCTGCTGAGCTGGCTCCCACCACTACTACCAAGATCACCACCGCACAGGTGGACGCAGACAAGGTGGAGGAGGTCATCGCCCTCATCAAGGCTTACCAGCCCGACCTCGTGATGAACATCGCCCTGCCTTATCAGGATCTGACCATCATGGACGCCTGCCTTGCCTGCGGCGTCAACTACATGGACACCGCCAACTACGAGCCCGAGAACACCGATGACCCGGAGTGGCGCGCCATCTACGAGAAGCGCTGCAAGGAGGCCGGCTTCTCTGCCTACTTTGATTACAGCTGGCAGTGGGCCTACGCCAAAAAGTTCGAGGAAGCCGGCCTGACCGCCCTGCTGGGCAGCGGCTTCGACCCGGGTGTGACCCAGGCTTACTGTGCCTATGCCAAAAAGCACGAGTTCGATACCATTGACACCATCGATATTCTGGACTGCAACGGCGGCGACCACGGCTATGCCTTTGCCACTAACTTTAACCCGGAGATCAACCTGCGCGAGGTGTCCGCTCCCGGCAGCTACTGGGAGAACGGCCACTGGGTAGAGATCCCGGCTATGAGCATCAAGCGGGAGTACAACTTCGATCAGGTGGGCGACAAGGATATGTACCTGCTGCACCACGAGGAGATCGAGTCTCTGGCAAAGAACATCCCGGAGGCAAAGCGCATCCGCTTCTTCATGACCTTTGGCCAGAGCTATCTGGACCACATGCGTTGTCTGGAGGACGTGGGCATGCTGTCCACCACCCCTGTCAACTTCAACGGACAGGAGATCGTGCCCATCCAGTTCCTCAAGGCTCTGCTGCCGGACCCCGCCAGCCTTGGCCCCCGTACCAAAGGCAAGACCAACATCGGCTGCATCTTTACCGGCAAAAAGGACGGCAAGGATAAGACCTACTATATCTACAACGTCTGCGACCATCAGGAGTGCTACAAGGAAGTGGGCTCTCAGGCTATCAGCTACACCACCGGCGTGCCCGCCATGTGCGGTGCCCTGATGCTGCTCACCGGCAAGTGGACCACCAAGGGCGTGCACACTGTCGAGGAGTTTGATCCCGATCCGTATCTGGATGCACTGGATAAGTACGGCCTGCCCCGCTCCGAGAGCCATAACCCGGCTCTGGTGGACTGATGCGGGTGCGCGACAGCCGCCCGCCCTTTGCGGGGCTGGCAAACCTGTCCGAGGAGCAGCTGCACCGCCTGCCCACCCCCTGCTATCTGCTGGACGAAGCCCAGCTGTGCCGCAACGGCGAGATCCTGCTGGGGGTGCAGCAGCGCACCGGCTGCCGCATCCTGCTGGCGCAGAAGGCTTTTTCCAACTTTAACGTCTACCCGGTGCTGGCACCCTATCTGGCAGGTACCGAGGCCAGCGGCCTGTACGAGAGCCGCTTGGGCAGGGAAGAGCTGCCGGAGAAGGAGAACCATGTGTTCTGCGCCGCCTACCGGACAGATGAGTTTGAGGAATTGCTGCAATACGCCGACCACATCGTGTTCAACTCGCCCAGCCAGCTGGCAAAGTTCGGCCCGGCGGCAAAGGCGGCGGGCAAAAGCATCGGTCTGCGCATCAACCCGGAGTGCTCCACGCAGGAGGGTCATGAAATTTACGACCCCTGCGCACCCGGCAGCCGTCTGGGCACCACCCGTGCTCAGTGGGACGCCGCCGTGGCAGCGCACCCGGAGCTGCCCGCCCTGTTGGACGGTCTGCACTTCCATACCCTGTGTGAGCAGGACGCCGATGCGCTGGCGGTAACGCTGGCCGCAGTGGAGAAAAAGTTTGCAGACCTGCTGCCCAGAATGAAATGGCTCAACTTCGGCGGGGGACACCACATCACCCGCCCGGGTTATGCTCTTGACACGCTGGAAAGCTGCATCCTTTCGGTGCGGCAGAAGTACGGCGTACAGGTGTATCTGGAGCCCGGCGAGGCTTGGGCGCTGAACGCGGGATATCTCGTCACCACCGTGCTGGACACCCTGCGCAACGGGGATACCAGCCTTGCCATTCTGGATATGTCCGCAGCCTGCCACACCCCGGATGTCATCGAGATGCCCTACCGCCCGCCGCTGCTGGACGCCGGCGAGGCAGGGGAGAAGGCGCACACCGTCCGACTGGGCGGCCCCACTTGCCTTGCGGGGGATATCATCGGGGATTACAGCTTTGACGCCCCCCTTGCCGAGGGCGATAAGCTCATTTTCGGGGATATGGCCATCTACACCACCTGCAAGAACAACACCTTCAATGGGATGCCCCTGCCGCCCATCTGGCTGCTGGGCGCAGACGGCAATTGCCGGGAGCTGGTGCACTTTGGCTATCAGGACTTCAAAATGCGCTTGGGCGCACAGTAAAATAAAAAGCGTTTGTCACGGCCTGCGGGCTGCGACAAACGCTTTTTTCATGAAAGGGGACGTAAGGTGAACGGCAGATAAAACAAAAAAGCACCACACGTTTCCGTGTAGTGCTTTCATTCTGGTGGAGATTACCGGGCCGATTCTGATCACGGTGACCCTCTTGCAGTCCATGCACGGCACTCTCCTGGGTGAGCTAAACCCTCACTCGTTTGGCAGCAACAAAAAAGCACCACACGTTTTTGTGTAGTGCTTTGGTTCTGGTGGAGATTACCGGGATCGAACCGGTGACCTCTTGCATGCCATGCAAGCGCTCTCCCAGCTGAGCTAAACCCCCAGATGTCTTGCCTTGTGCCTGACGACGTGTGTAATTATACCAGCCGGAGGGACGCTTGTCAACAGTTTTTTGAAAATTTTTTGTAGCAAAAGATCCCCGCAGGGCGTGTGCCCGGCGGGGATCAGGAAGCGGGAAAGCGCTCTTTTTGTAAAAACTACGCCTTAGCGTGCCTGACGGTCAAAGATCTGCGGAGCCACACGGCACAGCAGCACAGCGGCCACCATGGTGAGCAGGGTCTCGGGCAGCATATAGCTGCCGTTGTAGGTCAGGCTGTAAGTCCATGCGGCCAGACCATCGTTCAGGTTGCCCCACACCAGCACACCGGACAAAAAGCTGCACATAAAGCGCAGGAAACCGGCGGCAAAGGTGCCTACGGCCACACCCACGGTGCGGTTCTTGAAGGGGCGGGCGAACAACTCGGCCAGACCCAGTGCCATAAAGGCCAGCACATAGTCCAGCAGCACCTCACCGAGGAAGTAGAGGAAGGTGGAAGCGGGAGGCGGGTAGAAGCCCATGATCATTTGCAGGCAGGAGTTCACGAAACCGGTGAACAGCCCCCACTTTGCGCCGTGGCGGAAGGACACCAGCACAAAGGGCAGCATACTCAGCAGGGTAATGCTGCCGCCATTGGGCATGGTGAAGAACTTGATGTTGGAAAGCACCGTGCCAATAGCGATCATCAGGGCGCATTCCACCAGAATGCGGGTCTTGGAATAGGTTTTGGACATGATGAAAAGATTCCTCTCTCATAGTAGTACACAAAAACAAAATGCGCCTGCCGACAGCAGACGCATGGAGGTTTGTTGAACGTACCGGACGGTTCCGCAAACTCCCTACGCCGGCATTGCCCGGATCAGGTAAAGGGTACTCCGCGCTATGCGGATCTCAGCCTTACGGCGCCCCTGTTTTTATGTCCGCCCACAGTATACGCGCCGTGGGACAAAAAGTCAAGCCCGCAGACATAATCCGCCCCGGCAGCGCGTATGTTATACCATTGCAAAGCTGGAACGCAGGGAGGCGGGATATGAAAGCCGATCCGGAACAGCGCGCCGTGCAGCTGGGCGAGTACATTGCCGCCCACAACGCCACGGTGCGTGCAGCGGCGGCTGCGTTCGGGTGCAGTAAGTCCACCGTGCACAAGGACGTTGCCGTGCGGCTGCGCAGCATCAGCCCGGCGCTGTACGGGCAGGTGCGCGCCGTGCTGGCCCGCAACAAGGCCGAGCGCCACCTGCGGGGCGGGGCTGCCACCCGGCGCAGATACAGCCGCCGCTGAAGCCCAAAAAAGACCGCTGCACTGCGCAGCGGTCTTTTTTGCTGAGAGGGTTTTCAAGCGGCTGCTTTCATCCCCCGGTGTGAAACTGCTGCAACGCGCCTTTTTCCAGCCGGCTTACCTGCGCCTGACTGATGCCGATCTCCTGCGCCACCTCCATCTGGGTCTTGCCGCGCAGATACCGCAGCTCCATGATGCGCTTTTCCCGGGGCGAAAGGGCGGCTACCGTATCGCGGAACTGCAACCCGCTGATCCAGCTTTCCTCGCTGTCCGGGTCCCGCACCTGGTCGATCACATACATGGCATCGCCGCCGTCGGTGTACACCGGCTCGTCAAGGCTGAGCGGCTCCACCACCGATTCCAGCGCGGCGGTCACCTCGCGCCGGGCAAGCCCGGCTGCGGCGGCGATCTCGTCCATGGTGGGCTCGCGCCCCAGCTGCTTTTCCAGCGTTTCCCGCGCCTGCATGGCGCGGTAGGCGGTGTCCCGCAGGGTGCGGCTTACCCGCAGGGCGTTGTTGTCCCGCAGAAACCGCCGGATCTCCCCGATGATCATAGGCACGCCGTAGGTAGAAAACCGCACCGGCTGCGCGGGGTCAAAGTTGTCGATGGCCTTGATCAGCCCGATGCACCCCACCTGAAACAGATCGTCCAGATTTTCGCCCCGCTGGGCAAACCGCTGCACTACGCTGAGCACCAGCCGCAGGTTGCCCTCCACCATCCGCGCCCGGGCAGCTTTGTCCCCGGCGTGGGCAAGGGTGAGCAGCTGCCGCTTTTCCGCCTCGGTCAGCACAGGCAGCTGCCCTGTGTTCACACCGCATAGCTCCACCTTGTTGTACATCCAAACGCCCCCGGTCTTTTAGCTTTACCGGAAGTATGGCTCTGCGCGCCGGGCGCTATGCGTGGAAAAAATTGAGCGCCCCTCCGCAAAAGAGGGGCGCATTATAGACAAACCTGATACACGTTCCCACGCGGAATGTCAAGCGCTGCGCCCGCTGCTACTCGCTTTCAAGGCGGGCTTTCAGGGTGCGGATGATGCGCTTTTCCAGCCGGGAGATGTAACTCTGGCTGATGCCAAGGGCATCGGCGGCTTCCTTCTGGGTGCGCTCCACGCCGTCGGTAAGGCCGAAACGCAGTTCCATGATCTGCCGCTCCCGTGCCGAGAGTGCCGCTACGGCGCTGCGCAGCACCGCGCGCTCGGCGTCCTGCTCCAGCTGCTGACTTACCGCGTTGGCGTCGCTGCCAAGAATGTCCGAGAGCAGCAGCTCGTTGCCGTCGCCGTCCACGTTCAAAGGCTCGTCGATGCTGGCCTCCTGCCGGCGGTTGGAGCTTTTGCGCAGGTACATCAAGATCTCGTTGCCGATGCAGCGGCTGGCGTAGGTGGCCAGTTTGATGCTGCGGGCAGGGGTGAAGGTGTTTACCGCCTTGATCAGCCCGATGGTGCCAATGCTTACCAAGTCCTCGGCGGGCACACCGCTGTTCTCGTACTTTTTGGCCAGATACACCACCAGCCGCAGGTTGTGGGTGATCAGTTCCTCGCGGGCGGCAGCGTCCCCGGCAGCCATGCGGTCAAGCAGGGCTTTTTCCTGCTCGGGGGTAAGGGGCGGTGGCAGGCTTGGCCCGCCCGCCAGATAATGCACCGCGCCGCAGTAGCGCAAACGCCCCCACAGCCGCTGCCAGACCTTGCGGAAAAACTGCAACATGGATATCCCTCCTGTGCACCTTTTATTATATGTATTATAAAGGACTCCCTCAGTCAAAGCTTGTCAGCTCTCCCAAGGGGAGAGCTGGCGCGGAAGCGCCTGAGAGGGCGGAGAACTCCTACACCCCCACCTCCTCCGCCACGTCGTCCCCCAACAGCAGCGTCCATGCGCCGGTGGGGGCGTCCGGGGCGCAAAAGGCCGCCAGCAGGCCGGGCACGCGGCGCTGCCCACGGCACAGCGCGGCGGGCACGGCGGGCAGCAGGCAATGGCCGGTAACGGCGGCGCAGGGTACAAACTGCACCCTCAGCCCCGGAGGCGGGGCAGCGCCGGCGGCAAACCAGCTGTCTAAGTAGGTGCGCAGCGGTGCGGGCAGCCGGCTGCGCACCGGCGGGTACTGCACCAGCACCACCCGCCGCCCGGCAAGGGGGTCTTGCAGGGTAAAGCCGGTGTCGTGGTAGGCCTGTACCGGCACTGTTGCCCCCGCAATTTGCAGCACAGCGGCAAAGCAGCCCCGCTGCGGGCGGCCAAACACCGCCAGCAGCCCGCGCAGCAGCCCGTACACCCCGGCGCAGCAGAGCAAAAGCTGCCCCGGGCGCACCGGCAAAAGCACGCTCAGGTTGTTGGCCTGTACCCCGGGCAGCACCACCGCACCGCACAGCAGGCCGTTCAGCGCCGCATACCATCCGCACAGCCGGGCAAAGCTGCGCACCCCGGCCACGCCGTAGCACACCGCCACCACTCCGCAGCAGCTGGCGATTTTATATAGTACCGCCAGCGGGGCGGGCCACGGAGGGGCCAGCAGGACAAGGGTGCTGACCGCAGCCGCCGCGCTGCCCGCGCACAGCCGCAGCCCGGTGCAGCTGCGCCCGCATAAAAGCCCCGCGCCCAGCAGCAGCGCGGCGGCTGCGGCAAAGTTTACCAGCAGCAATTCGTCCACAAAAACAACTGTTTTCATTGCAAAGCACCGCCTTATGGTTCTGGTAGTCTATTTTTCACAAATTTGCGAAAAAACTTGTCACACCAGAAAAACCCGCATGAACAGTGCAGTTTTGCTACAAAAGCCGGGACGATGTTTCACAGTTTTTACACTTTTTTCAAAAAAGTACTTGAACATTTCTGGAAAGTGTGGTATATTATTGCCATCCTAATAAGGATTGAGCCGGAAACACCGGTTCGAAAATATTTTTTCTATTTTTGAAGGGAGTAATTCATTATGATGATGCCTGCAAATTTCTCTGCTGTGTCTGAGAACGAGATGACCTACGTTATGGGTGGTAGCATTGCTGACTACCTGGCACCCGCTATGGGCGCTGCTCAGTGGCAGAACTTCCACAAGAACCTGGTGACCATCGTTGGTAACAAGTACGTTCAGGGCTTCCTGGACAACACCGTCGGCGCTGTGTTCAGCGGCACCTGGACCCCCGGCGACGGCCTGACCGGCTTCGGCGGCCAGTTCAGCACCATTTGGAAGAAGAACTACACCGATAATGTGACCGATGAGTCCACTGGCGCTCAGAAGTTCGGCTACGGCGCTCTGGGCGTTGTGAACAGCATCCTGAACGTTGCTGGCAACCTGGCTGCTATCTACAACCTGGGCTTCGGCACCGCTAAGAACATTGTCAACGAGAACAAGTTTGGCTTCTAAGCTTAACTCTCAGACGATGCTTGCGTGACTGTACCCTTAGGGGTGCAGGGAACATACTAGCATAATAACACCCCCGTGGGCTTATGCCTGCGGGGGTGTTTTTTGCGTAACTCCCTTAGTCAAAGCCTGCGGCAGTACCCCCTCAGTCACGGCTTGCGCCGTGCCAGCTCCCCCAAGGGGACGCCTTTAGTGGCGGTGGCAAAGCTTCTGGCTAAAGTGCAAAGTTTCCGGCAGCGCCAGTTGCGCCCTCTCAGGCGCTCCCGCGCCAGCTCTCCCGAAGGGAGAGCCAAGTTTTAAAGTCCATTGCTAAAGCATCAGGTGTAACGAGGAAGTGTATGGGCGTGCTCTTGCCTCTCCCTTTGGGAGAGGTGGATTTGCGAAGCAAAGACGGAGAGGGCGCACGCCGTTAGCCTCGATGCTAAAGCATCCGACGCAATAAGAAACTTTGCCGCTACAGCTGAAGCCGTCCCCTTGGGGAAGGTGGCTTGACGCGCAGCGGCAAGACGGAAGGGGTTCTTCCCGGGACGCGCCCTCTTGTGCATCACGCAGCGATGACTGAGAGGGTTTTCCCCAATTCACACTTCTTTTACCAGTCTGTTACTTTCCGTTTTGTGCTGTTTGTGGTATACTATGGTCAACATGGGTCACCATGGCAACATTGAAACAGACAGGATGTGAAATCCTCTTATGAAAGATGGTTTTTTAAAAGCAGCTGCCTTTTCGCCCGCGCTGCGGGTGGCAGACTGCACCTATAACGCGCAGCAGGTGCTGGCGCAGCTGCAAGCTGCCGCGCAGCGCGGGGTAAAGCTGGCGGTATTCCCGGAGTTTTGCCTTACCGGCTACACCTGCGGTGATTTGTTTTTGCAGCGCACTTTGCAGCAGGGCGCACTGGATGCGCTGGAATGGCTGCTTGCGCAGACCCGCACGCTGGATACCGTAGCGCTGGTGGGCTTGCCGCTGCTGGTGCACGGCAAGCTGTACAACTGCGCCGCCGTGCTGTGCCGGGGGCAGCTGCTGGGCATCGTGCCCAAGACCTACCTGCCCAACTACGGCGAGTTTTACGAAAAGCGGCAGTTCACTCCCGGCAGCACCGAGGTGCAGACGGTGACCGTCTGCGGGCAGCAGGTGCCCTTTGGCACGTCGCTGCTGTTCCGCTGCCGCCAGATGCCCAGCTTTGTGCTGGGTGTGGAGCTGTGCGAGGATTTGTGGAGCGCGCTGCCGCCCTCCACCTTCCACGCACTGGCGGGCGCTACTGTCATCGCAAACCTTTCTGCCAGTGACGAGACCGTGGGCAAAGCCGAGTACCGCCGCGCGCTGGTGGCAAACCAGTCCGCCCGGCTGCTGTGCGGCTACCTGTACGCCTCGGCGGGGCACGGCGAAAGCACCACCGACATGGTGTTTGCCGGGCACGACCTCATTGCCGAGGACGGCAGCATTCTGGCCGAGACCGTGCCCTTTGCGGGCGATTACGCTGAGACCGAGCTGGACTGCCAGCGCATGGAGGCCGAGCGTGCCCGCAACACCAGCTTTGAGCACACTGCCGAGGGCTATGTCACGGTGGAATTTGACCTGACACCGGAGGAAACGGTGCTTACCCGCCGCATTGACCCCGCCCCCTTTGTGCCCGGCGACCCGCAGCGCCGCGCCGCCCGGTGCGAGCTGATTTTAAAAATGCAGGCCGACGGCCTTGCCAAGCGGTTGGAACACGCCCACGCAAAAACAGCGGTCATTGGTATTTCCGGCGGCTTGGACAGCTGCCTTGCCCTGCTGGTGGCAGTGCGCGCCATGAAGCAGCTGCATCGCCCCGCCGCTGATGTGCTGGCGGTGACCATGCCCTGCTTTGGCACTACCAAGCGCACCCGCAGCAACGCCGAGATTTTGTGCGGGGAGCTGGGCGTGCGCTTTCAGGAAATTCGCATCGCCGACACCGTGCGCAGCCACTTTGCGGATATCGGGCAGGACGAGACTGTGCTGGACGTTACCTTTGAAAACGGGCAGGCGCGTGTGCGCACGCTGGAGCTGATGGACCTTGCCAACCGCACCGGCGGCCTTGTGGTGGGCACGGGCGACCTTTCGGAGCTGGCGCTGGGCTGGGCAACCTACAACGGCGACCACATGAGCATGTACGGCGTGAATGCCGGTGTGCCCAAAACGCTGGTGCGCTATCTGGTGCAGTACGAAGCCGAGACTGCTGCTACCGCCGCTTTGCACGATGTACTGCTGGATATTCTGGCTACCCCGGTCTCGCCGGAGCTGCTGCCCGCCAAGGACGGCGAAATTGCACAGATCACCGAGGATTTAGTCGGCCCCTACGAGCTGCACGATTTTTACCTGTATTATGTGCTGCGCTGCGGCTTTGGCCCGGCAAAGATCTACCGGCTGGCAAAGGCTGCCTTTGCGGGCAGGGCAGAGTACACGGACGCAGTGCTGTACAAGTGGCTGCGCAACTTCTATTGGCGCTTTTTTGCCCAGCAGTTCAAGCGCAGCTGCCTGCCGGACGGCCCCAAGGTGGGCAGCGTGACCCTTTCGCCCCGGGGCGACTGGCGTATGCCCAGCGATGCCTGCGCCACCCTCTGGCTGGCTGAGCTGGAGCAGCTCAAGCCCGGGGAGCAGTAAGCCATGAAGAACAAAAAGCTTTTGACCAATATCCTGTTTGCGGTGGTGGTGCTGGCCATAGCAGCGGTGCTGCTGGCCGTGCGCAGCCACAACGCCACAGGTGGAAAACTGACTGCCCAGCTGATCTACGGCGATAGCAACACCGTGCTGGACATTCCGCTGGAAAAGGACGAGACTTACAGTGTGGACACCGGTTATTATACGGTGCATATAGAGGTAAAGGACGGCAGAGCGCGGTTTGTTGAATCGCCCTGCCCGGATCACATCTGCGAGGGCTTTGGCTGGCTGTCGGCGGAGGATCAGACCGCCACCTGCCTGCCCGCCCGCGCCGTGCTGACCATCGTTCCGGTGGGCTGAAAAAAGGAGTATTCTCATGTTGGACGAAAACGAGCACTCCCGCAAGGAGGACGGTCGTTCCCTGCACCGTCTTTTGCACAAGGCTGAGCAGCAGGACGCTACCGTGGTGGTGGACAGCGCCGCGTTTTTCTCGGAGCTGCCGCCGGAGCAATCCGCGCCGCCGCCCCGCCGCCCGCAGCAAAACACCCCCCGCAGCACTGCTGGCGGGGAGAATGGGGCGTACCTGCCCCCGAAACGAGGGAAGATCTTGCTGATCGTACAGGCAATTTTAAGCGTTCTGGTGCTGGTGCAGCTCTGGCGCACCCAGATGCTGCCGGTGCTGTATCTGGTGGTGCTGGCGGCGCTGCTGGCACTGCTGTGGCTGCTGGTCAAGCGCTGTCAGGAGTACAAAACTGCAGGCACCGTGTCCCGGGTGTTCTCGGTGGTGCTGTGCGCCGCCATGGCAATGGGCTGCGTGTGGGCGCAGCAGGGCCTTGCAGCGCTGGGCAATATGACCAATGGTTTTTTGAGCAACGCCGAGGCGAATAAGATCACCAAAGAGCCTTTTGTGGTGTACCTGAGCGGCGTGGATACCCGCGGTGATCTGACTGATAAAGCACGAAGCGATGTGAATATCATTGCCGCCGTGAACCCCGTTACCAAGCAGGTGGTGCTGATCAACACCCCGCGCGATTACTATGTGGACCTTGCCGGAACGAACAGCAAGGATAAGCTGACCCACGCCGGGCTTTACGGCGTGCAGACCAGCATGGACACCCTCGGCAACCTGTACGGGGTGGACGTGCAGCACTACATCCGCATCAATTTTGCAGGGTTCATCAACATTATTGATGCACTGGGCGGCGTGGACGTGTACTCCGATCAGGCGTTCACCTCAGTAGGCAGCCCTGGCTACTACGACCCCACCACCTTTGTGGAGGGGTGGAACCATCTGGACGGCAAGGCTGCGCTGGCCTTTGCCCGCGAGCGCCACGCCTTTAAGACCGGCGATGTGCAGCGCGGCATCAACCAGATGAAGGTGATCGATGCCATGCTGAACAAGATCAAGTCCCCGGCGCTGCTGATGGGCTTTACCAAGATTCTGGATGCTGTTTCCGACAGCTTTGTCACCAGCCTTTCCCAGAATCAGATCAGCGCACTGGTGCGCATGCAGCTGAGCGATTTTGCAGAGTGGAATATTGAACGCTACACCGTTACCGGCTCCTCTGGCAGCAGCACCAAGTGCTACTCTGCCAAGGGGCAGAAGCTCTACGTCATGAAGCCGGATGAAGCCTCTGTGGCAAAGGCCAAAGAGATGATCGCGGCGGTGATGGGCGGCGAAGGCACGGTAAGTTCCACCACCCAGACCCCGGAAAAAACGGATGTGTACACCCCCACCACTGACCCCGATGCCGCTGTCTCGGTGCCCGAGACGCCTGCCGACAGCGTGATCGTGGAAGAACCTGCGGAAAGCGTGCCGGAGCAGCCCGCCGAACAACCGGCAGAGCAGCCCGCGGAGACGCCCGCCGAGCAGCCCGCTGCCACCGAGACGCCCCAGCCGGAGACCACCCCCGCCGAGGGCGGCAGCACCGAGACGCCCGCCGTCAGTCTGCCCACGCAGGAGCAGGTAGAGCAGGCCGCAGGCTCGCTGTACAGCGCTGCCTCCACCGTGTTGGACGCCATCCTTGGCGCAGGTGGGAACTGAGCAGTCCCTTTTGCGTGAAAAGGCAACCCGGGAAAATCCGCAGATTTTCCCGGGTTGCAATTAAAAATGATTATGCCGCTGAAAATGCCCAAAGCGCACGCAGCGGGCATTTTCAATAGTCTTGCATGCAACAAAGAGGTCACTGCACAAATCCTGTGCGGTGGCCTCTTTTTACGTTGCTGCAACAAAAAAGCTGCCTGCAACAGCAGACAGCGCAAAAACACAAAAGGGAAAACGAGATAGACCGTAAGCCGGGTTCTGTATTAAACGACGATCTGTCTAGGCCTGCCATTGCTGACAGGCTCGTGCCGCCTTCGGGACACGCGAGCAGCGCTGTACGTCCCATATAGGCGTTGCTTCCGGTAGGGTTTACAAAGCCGCATGGTCACCCATGCGCTGGTGAGCTCTTACCTCGCCGTTTCATCCTTACCGCATTGCTGCGGCGGTTTGTTTTCTGTTGCACTTTCCCTAAGGTCACCCTCGGCTGCCGTTAGCAGTTACCGTGCTCTGTGAGGCCCGGACTTTCCTCAGAGCGGTCAAAGCCGCCCCGCCGCCGTATGTTCCACTCGTTTTCCGTTCCTCATGATACCATAAAAAAGTAAGATTTGCAAGTGAAACGGATTTTTGTTATAATAACATTTGTGTTTTTGTGAATTTTGCAGGGGGAGGGCAGGCCATGCAGCTGTATTTTGCCGTGCCGGATACGGCCACCACCCACGATGGGGTGCTGGTGCGCAGCTTTCTGCGCCAGTGTGCCGTCTCTACGGATCTTGCCCGGGCGGTCAAGTTCCGGGGCGGCGGCTTTTTTGCGGACGGCGTGCCTGTGTTGGCAAACCGGCGCATCTACCCCGGGCAGATGCTCTCCTTTGCCCTGCCGCCGGAGGGGGATGGCGTGACCCCGCAGCCGGAGATCCCGGTCAACGTGGTCTACGAGGATGCCTTTGCGGTGGTGCTGGAAAAGCCGCCGCAGCTGGCGGTGCACCCCACCCTGAACTACCCCGGAGGCACATTGGCCAACGGCTACGCGGCGTGGGCGGCTGCCCACGGCCACAGCCCGGTTTTCCGCCCGGTGAACCGCATCGATAAGGACACCAGCGGCCTTGTACTGGCGGCCAAAAACGCCTACGCCGCGCCGCTGTTGGCGGGCGGAGTGACAAAGCTGTATTATGCCATCGCGCAGGGCGCGCTGCCGCTGGGGGAAGGAGCAATCGATGCACCCATCGGCCGCCGGGGCGATAGCATCATCGGGCGCTGCGTTACCCCCGAGGGCAAGCCCAGCCGCACCGAGTATACTATTATAAGGGAAGAAAACGGCCTTAGCCTTGCAGCCTGCGTGCCGGTGACCGGGCGCACCCATCAGATCCGGGTGCACTTTGCGTCCATCGGCCATCCTCTTGCCGGGGATGATCTTTACGGCGGCAGCCGGGAGCGCATTGCCCGGCAGGCGCTGCACTGCGCCAGGCAAAGCTTTGCCGTGCCTGTATACACCCCGCTGCCGGATGGCATCCGGGTGGAAATGCCTTTGCAGCTGCGCACCGTCACGGTGGAAAGCCCGCTGCCGCCGGATATGGAAGCGCTCTTTTCGTGAAAACTGCGTGAAAAAATAGCCAAATTTTATGTAAGCGCTTGTTTCAAACCATGCAAAGTGTATAATAAAAAGAGAGCGTATTGTGTACAGGCCCTGTTGGCCTTTTGAACAGGGGAACGTACACCATCTAGCTGTTGTGTTCCGGGCCGGAAAAATGCCCTGCAGCAGCGCAGGAAGGAGAAAAATCCCGTTGACTGAAGATAAAATAAAGGAGCAGCAGCCTGCTGCGCAGCCTGTACGGCAGCCCCGCCGCCAGAAGCTGCGCTCGCTGTGGGCGCAGTTCCAATGCCGGGGCGTGCTGCGGCGGCACAGGATTCGCCGCAAGCGTCAGCACCGCTGGGAAAAGCTGTGGCACAAGCTGCTGCACAATCCCATAGCACCTATGGTGGGCGAGACGCTGTACGCCATCGGCTTTTCCGCCGAGTATGCCGTGGTCCGTACAGGACGCCGCTTGCAGCATGGGCTGCGGCGTCTGCTGCAAACGGTCAGAGAACTGCTGAAAAATATTGCATTCATGGCCTTTCCCGGGGCGGCGCAGCTGCTGCGGGATCTGTTCGGCCCGGTAGTGCTTGCCCTGCGGGGCACCGGGGCGCTGCTGCGCCACGCACACCGGGTACGCAAGGAAAACGGCTTTGGTGCTGCGCTGCGCGCAAGCGGCCACTTTCTTGCCCATGGCATCGCTGACAACATCCGCCTTGTGCCCCGCATGGCTATGTATGTGCTGCCGGTGGCAGCGCTGGCTGTTATGGTGACCGTGTTCCAGACCACCATCCGCCAGCCCTACGCTTTGCAGGTGCAAGTGGACGACAAGACCGTGGGCTATGTGGCCAACGAAGAGGTGTTTAACTCTGCACTGGAAGCTGTGCAGCAGCGTATCAATTATTCCGGCGCAGAGCAGGCGCACTTTACCGTGGAGCCTACTTATTCCGTGACCGTCGCCCATGACGTGATGGACGAAAATGACGTGGCTGACGCCATCCTCAAGAATTCCAGCGACCAGATCAGCGAGGGCACTGCCCTATATCTGGACGGTGAGCTGACCGCCGTGTGTGCGGACGGCAACAGCCTGCAACGGTACATCAGCAGCCTGCTGGAACCCTACGAGAACCCCGATGACCCCAACACCACCGTGGGCTTTAACAAGGATGTCACGCTAGAAAACGGCATCTACTTCAACGAGAGCTTCCAGGAGGAAGCCGAGGTGGAGCAGTTGCTCTCCGGCGTGCAGCAGGCGGAAAAATCCTATACGGTGCAGAGCGGCGATACCATCTGGTCCATTGCCCAGAAAAACGGCCTGACCGTGAAGGAACTGTGCGAGATGAACACCGGCTTTAGCGCCAACGGGGAAAACGGCCTGACCCAGAACTCCAAGATCCTGCCCGGCGATGCATTGACCGTGGTGCGGGAGGAGGAGACGCTGGAGGTGCGCATCACCAAGGTGGAAAGCTGGGAGGAAGAAATCGCCTATACCACCGAAACCACCAAATCCAACGAGCTGAACTCCGGTACCAAGCGCGTTACCCAGACGGGCGAGAACGGCATCCGCACCGTGACGGCACAGCGGGTGTACGATGCAAACGGCAATCAGCTTTCCCAGCAGATTTTGAGCACTGTGGTGACCAAGGAGCCTGTGACTGAAAAAGTTACGGTGGGCACCAAAAAGGTGTCCTCCGGTGCATCCTATATCACCGGCAGCGGACGGTTCATCTGGCCGGTGCCCGGCTATCGGAACTGCTCCCGCTGGTACGGCGGCAGCCACAAGGGCGTGGATATCTGCGCCGCCGCCGGTACGCCCATTTACGCTTCGGCAGGCGGTACGGTGACCAAGGCCGGCTATAACCGCGCCGGTGCGGGTACAGGCTACGGCAACTCCATCATCATCAGCCACGGCAACGGCTACACCACCTTGTACGCCCACTGCCTGTCGCTGGTGGTGCACGCCGGTCAGTCGGTCAAGCAGGGTCAGCTCATCGGCTATGTGGGCAGCACCGGACGTTCCAGCGGCAACCACTGCCACTTCGAGATCCGGCGCAACGGCTCTTACATCGCACCGCAGAACGTGTTCAACCGCAGCAAATATCGGTAAATAGCAGCAAGGGCTTTTCCGCAGGGGGAAAGCCCCTCTGCTGTATCATGAATAAAAGGAGAGATCATCTATGTCTACCCCTCACATCAGCGCAGAAATGGGCGATTTCGCCAAGACAGTCCTTATGCCGGGTGACCCCCTGCGTGCCAAATTTATTGCCGACACCTTTTTGCAGGATGTCCGGCAGGTGACTGGCGTGCGCGGGATGCTGGGCTTTACCGGCACCTACGAAGGCCGCCCCATCAGCGTGATGGGCAGCGGTATGGGTATGCCCTCCATCGGCATCTACTCCTACGAGCTGTTCAACTTCTACGGCGTGGAAAACATCATCCGCATCGGTTCTGCCGGCAGCTATACCGAGAAGGCCAAGCTGTTCGATACCGTGCTGGCCACCGGCGCTGTGAGCGAGAGCAACTACGCCCGGGTGCAGAGCGGCTTTACCGGCAACATCACCCTGCCCAGCGCAGCCCTGAACGAAAAGCTGCGTGCCTCCGCTGCAAAGCAGGGTATTCCCCTGATCGAGGGCAACATCCACTCCTCGGATGTGTTCTACCGCCAGCCCTCGGACGCAAAGCCCACCTACTGGGAAAAGCTGCGGGACGAGGACGGCTGCCTGTGCGTGGAGATGGAAAGCTTTGCTCTGTTTGCCAACGCGCAGGTGCTGGGCAAGAACGCCGCCTGCCTGCTGACCATCTCGGACAGCTTTGTGGCCCCCGGCATTACCACCGCCGAGGAGCGCCAGAAGAGCTTTACCGACATGATGAAGGTCGCTCTGGGTGCAGAGTACTGATCGCATAACTTTCCAGCGCGGCTGCCGCCCCAAGGCACAGCCGCGCTGTTTTTGCCCGTAAAAGGAGGAAACAGCATGACAAAACTGACCATGGAAGAAAAGCAGCAGCTGATCCGCATGGCACTGGCCGCACGGGAAAAGGCCTATGCGCCTTACAGTGATTTTATGGTAGGCGCTGCGCTGCGCGCTGCGGACGGACGCATCTTTACCGGCTGCAACGTGGAGAACGCCGCCTTTACCCCCACCAGCTGCGCCGAGCGCACTGCCCTGTTCAAGGCGGTGGCGGAAGGCGTGACCGCGTTTACGGATATCGCGGTGGTGGGCAGCCGCCGGGGCGAAGTGAACCGGCAGATCACCTCGCCCTGCGGGGTGTGCCGTCAGGCACTGTTCGAGTTTGGCGGTCCGGAGCTGAACGTCATTATGGCAAAGACCCCGGAGGACTTCATTGAGCGCAGCATGGACGAGCTGCTGCCCTTCGGCTTTGGCCCCTCCAACGTGGCGGGCAACAGCGCCGTGGAAGGAAAGTAACTGTCCTTCTGCGAAAAACAGCGCAAGCAGGGGAAATTTGGTGAATAAGCATTACTTTTTTATAAATTATACAAGGGATTTGTAAAGAATTTGTAATCGGAAATTGCTTGCATCTGTCACTTCCACCCGCTATACTTGAGCCAGTAGATGTGCCAGAGTGCACATTTCATTCATTTGACGCAATTTTTTAAAATAAAAGGAGAGTTTCTTATGAAGATTTCTCGTCGTAACTTTCTGGCTGTGGCCGGTGCTGCTGCCGCTGCCGCTGCTCTGACCGCCTGCGGCGGTTCCTCCGCTTCCTCTACCAGCACTGCTTCTTCCGCAGCTGCCAGCTCTTCCGCCGCTTCCGGCGCAGCAGACGGCGCTGAGAAGATCGCTAAGGTCGCTCTGACCTGCGATACTGGCACGATCGATGATGAGAGCTTCAACCAGGCTTGCTGGGCTGCTGTTTCCAGCTACATGGGCGACAACTGCCAGTACTACATCCCCGATTCCGATGCTTCCGATGAGGATCGCGAGACCATGATCCGTCAGGCTGTCAACGACGGCGCCGACGTTATCGTCTGCGTTGGCTACCTGTACGGCGCATCTCTGGCATGGGCTGCTGAGCAGTACCCCGACATCAAGTTCATCGCTATCGATGTGACCCAGGGCGATATCGGCACCGACAGCATCCCCGCCAACTGCTACTGCATCACCTTCAAGGAGGAGCAGGCAGGCTATCTGGCAGGTTACGCCGTTGTTAAGGACGGCTACACCAAGCTGGGCTTCCTGGGCGGCATGGCTGTGCCCGCCGTTATCCGTTACGGCTACGGCTATGTGCAGGGCGCTGACGCTGCTGCAAAGGAGCTGGGCACCAACATTGACATCAACTACTTCTACGGCGGCCAGTTCTACGGCGATGCCAACATCACCTCCCGTATGGAGGGCTGGTATGCCAACGGCACCCAGATCGTCTTTGCCTGCGGCGGCGGCATCTACACCTCCGCTGTCGAGGCTGCTCTGAAGAACAACGGCTACGTTGTGGGCGTTGACGTTGACCAGAACTACATCGGTGCTAATGGCGTTGAGAAGGACGGCTACGCTTACAACCCGTTCATCACCTCTGCCATGAAGGGCCTGTCTGAGTCTGTCAGCACCGCTCTGGGCGACATCGAGGCCGGCGAGTGGAGCAACATTGCTGCTACCAACGGTAACTTCGGTCTGGAGGATGGCGACTATGTTGGTCTGCCCACTGCTGATGACAGCTGGAACTTCAAGACCTTCACCAAGGACGAGTACGAGGCCCTGAAGAGCAAGATCGCTTCCGGCGAGCTCGTTGTGGACAACAGCTCCGACGACGCTACCAAGCCCACCGTCAGCGAGTTCACCAAGGTCAACTACATCCAGTAATCGCTATCCCGGAATTACTCCCGTAATAGGGGCGGGGTGCTCATGCAGGGGCACCCCGCCCTTTTTGTATGCCTGTGTGGGAGAAACAGGTAGGAAATTATGCAGACCGTACAAAAGTAATACTTTTACTTGTGCTTTTTGACAAAAAATCAAAAAGCCGTGTGCAAACTGCAAAAAATCAGGTATAATGGGTTGTAGTATAGAAAAAGGTGTCGTTACGGCACGAAAGGAGAGTGAGCAGATTGGCAGAGGATTATGTGATCGAGATGCTCCACATTACCAAGGAATTCCCCGGTATCAAGGCAAACGATGATATCACCCTGCAACTGCGCAAGGGCGAGGTACACGCCCTTCTGGGCGAGAACGGTGCGGGCAAAAGTACGCTGATGAGCGTGCTGTTCGGCCTGTATCAGCCGGAACAGGGCAAGATCCTGAAAAATGGCAAGGAGGTTGCCATCCGCAACCCCAACGATGCCAACGCACTGGGCATCGGCATGGTGCACCAGCATTTCAAGCTGGTGGAATGCTTCAGCGTGCTGGACAACATCATTCTGGGCGTGGAACCCAACAAGATGGGCTTTTTGCAGAAGGCCGAGGCACGCAAAAAGGTGATGGCGCTGAGCGAAAAGTACGGCCTGCGGGTGGACCCGGACGCCTTGGTCAGCGATATCTCGGTGGGTATGCAGCAGCGCGTAGAGATTTTGAAGATGCTGTACCGCGACAACGAGATCCTGATCTTTGACGAGCCCACCGCTGTGTTGACCCCGCAGGAGATCGACGAACTGATGGAGATCATGCGCGGGTTCAAGAAGGAGGGCAAGTCCATCCTGTTCATCACCCATAAGCTCAACGAGATCATGGCTGTGGCCGACCGCTGCACCGTGCTGCGCAAGGGCAAATATATGGGCACGGTGGATATCAAGGACACCACCAAGGAAGAGCTTTCCCGCCGCATGGTGGGCCGTGACGTGCAGCTGCAGGTGGAAAAGCAGCCCGCGCACCCCGGCGAGACCGTGCTGGACGTGGAGAATGTTACCATCCACAATGACCAGCGCAAGAAGGACGTGGTGAAGGATGTGTCCTTCAAGGTGCACGCAGGCGAGATCGTCTGTCTGGCGGGCATCGAGGGCAACGGTCAGACCGAGTTCATCTACGGCCTGACCGGCCTGAGCAAGCTGTCTAGCGGCAAGCTTACGCTGGACGGCAAGGATATCACCCACGAGAGCATCCGCCAGCGCTCCAAGGACGGCATGGGTCACATCCCGGAGGACCGCCACAAGCACGGTCTTGTGCTGGATTTCAGTCTGGAAAACAACATCGTGCTGCAGCGCTACTGGCAGCCGGAGTTCCAGAAGGGCGGCTTTATCCGTGCCGATAAGGTGCGCGAGTACTCTGACAGACTGATCGAGCAGTACGATGTGCGCAGCGGTCAGGGCAGTCTGACCACCGTGCGTAGTATGTCCGGCGGCAACCAGCAGAAGGCCATCATTGCCCGCGAGATCGACCGCGACCCCAAGCTGCTGGTGGCAGTGCAGCCTACCCGTGGTCTGGACGTGGGTGCCATTGAGTACATCCACCGCCAGATCGTGGCCGAGCGCGACAAGGGCAAGGCCGTGCTGCTGGTCAGCCTTGAACTGGACGAGGTGATGAACCTTTCTGACCGCATTCTTGTAATGTACGAGGGCGAGATCGTGGGCGAGTTTGACCCCAAGACCACCACCGTGCAGGAGCTGGGTCTGTATATGGCAGGTGCCCGCAAGCAGGGAAAGGAGGAGCAGTAACACATGAATAAGAAAAAACTTTCCCGCAGCGGCAGCCTGCAAAGCTCTGTTACCAGCGTGCTGGCTGCACTGCTGTGCATCCTGATTGGTTTGCTGGTGGGCTTTCTGGTGCTGGTAGCCATCAACCCCGCACACGCATGGGGCGATGGCTTTGTGCGCATCATCAAGGGCGGTTTCCACGATGCCCCCTACGGCGTGGGCAAGGAGCTGGCCAATGCCGCACCCCTGATCATGACCGGTCTGTCCGTGGCCTTTGCCTTCAAGACCGGCCTGTTCAACATCGGTGCAGCCGGTCAGTATACGCTGGGCGCTTACGGTGCGCTGTACTGCGCCATCATGCTCAAGCTGCCCTGGTTCGTCTGCCTGCTGGTAGCAGCCGTGCTGGGCGGCCTGTGGGGTGCGATCCCCGGCTTTTTCAAGGCCTACTTCAACATCAACGAGGTCATTACCTCCATCATGTTCAACTGGATCGGCCTGTATCTGGTAAATGAACTCATCTACCAGAACGGCACCGGCCCCATGTACGACGTGCGCAACACCCGTACTTTGAACCTGAGCAAAAACGCCGATTTTGCCCAGTCCCTGATCCCGGACTTCGGCCTGAACAAGCTGTTCCAGACCAACAGCACCACCATTGCCATCTTCTTGGCGGCAGCGGTGGCCGTGCTGATCTGGGTGGTGCTGAACAAGACCACCTTCGGCTACGAGCTCAAGGCCGTTGGCCTGAACAAGAACGCCGCCCGTTACGCCGGTATCAACGAGAAGAAGAACATCATCCTCTCCATGGCCATTGCCGGTGCGCTGGCGGGCTTCGGCGCAGGCCTGTTCTATCTGTCCAACGTGTCCCAGTGGAACCCGCTGAACTCCACCAGCCTGCCGGGCATGGGCTTCAACGGTATCTCGGTGGCACTGCTGGCAAGCTCCAACCCCATTGGCACCGTGTTCTCTGCGCTGTTCATCTCCCACATCTCGGTCGGCGGCTCCTTCCTGTCCACCAAGTTTTACCCCACTGAGATCTCGGATTTGATCAGCGGCATCATCATCTACCTGTGCGCATTCTCCATGCTGTTCCGCGGCAAGATCCAGAGCCTGCTGTTCCGGAATGCCGAAAAGACCAATGTGAACGCAGAGCCTGCGCCTGCCGCAGAAAAGACCAAAAAGGAGGGCAAGTAATATGCTGCTTCTGATCAAATATACCCTGCTGTACGGTATCGTGCTGATGCTGGTGGCACTGGGCGGTATGTTCAGCGAACATTCCGGCATCATCAACATTGCACTGGAGGGCATCATGGTCATCGGCGGCGTGGCCGGTGTGCTTACCCTGACCATGCTGCCTGCAAGCCTGTCGCCCTTCCTTGTGGTGCTGATCTCCATTCTGGTGGCAGCGCTGGCGGGCGTGATCTACAGCCTGCTGCTGGCCTTTGCCTCTATCAACCTGAAGGCGGACCAGACCATCGGCGGCACGGCACTGAACCTGCTGGCCACCGCCATTGCCGTGGTCATCTCCAAGTACTTCAGCGAGAGCGGCAGCGCCAAGCTGAACTATTCCAACAAGCCCTTCCTGTTCAGCATCGGCGGGCTGGAACTCAGCGTGTTCGTGCCGTTGGGGCTGATCTTGCTGGTGGTCAGCTACATCGTGCTGTATAAGACCCGCTTCGGCCTGCGTCTGCGTGCCTGCGGCGAGCATCCGCAGGCTGCGGACTCGGTGGGCATCAACGTTTACAAGATGCGCTACGCCGGTGTCATCCTTTCCGGTGCGCTGGGCGCCGTCGGCGGTCTGGCGTATATCGTGCCCCCGGTGCAGACTTGGAACTTTGAAGTCGGCGTGGCCGGTGCAGGCTTTCTGGCACTGGCAGTTATGATCTTTGGCCAGTGGAAGCCTTTCCACATCTTTGGCGCGGCCATGTTCTTTGCCGTGTTCAAGAGCCTTGCCAACATTGCAGACTCTACCTTCCTTGCGCAGCTGCACTGGTCCAGCAACATCTATAATATGATGCCCTTTGTGGCCTCCATGGTCATTCTGGCATTCACTTCCAAGAACAGCATGGCGCCCAAGGCCGAGGGTATCCCCTACGATAAGGGCTCCCGCTAAGCGTATTCGCTAAAAATCTGTAAAACGAAGGCATCCGCAGCCATCCATGTGCTACGGATGCCTTTTTTGTACGGGGCAGGGCATATTTTGTCCATATATTTGCCGGCAGAAAATGGCATTTTTACTTGTAAAATACAACAAGATGTGCTATCATTATAAAACGAATGTGTATCTATAGGAACCCGGTGTACATTTCTTGCACTGCGGAAAACAAGAAAGGTGAGTTTCGCTATTATGGACGAAAAAGCAACTATGGGACAGTCGCTCCGGAGCACGGAGGACGAGGAGACCATTGATCTGATGGAACTGGCCCGCCTGCTGTGGGCGCATGCTGTGCAGATCGTGGCAGCAGCTGTTGCGGCAGCGCTGATTTGCCTGCTGGTGTGCGTGTTTGCGCTTACACCCAAGTATCAGGCTTCTATCAATATGATCGTGAATACCCGGCAGGATAACTCCTCCACCTTTACCAGTGATAACTTCAATTCTGCTAAGAACCTGATCAGCACCTATGCGGTCATCATCAAGGGCAACACCGTGCTGAACGAGGTGATCGACAAACTGGATCTGGACATGACCTACGCCGAGCTGTACGACATGGTGGATGTTGCCGATGTGGACGCTACCCAGATCATGAAGATCACGGTCACCGATACAGATGCAGAGCGCGCAGGCGAGATCGCCCAGACCATTGCCGACATCGTGCCCGATGTGCTGGTGGAAAAGGTGGAAGCCGGTTCCTGCAAGGCGGTGAGCGATGTGATCATCGATCCCAACAAGGTGTTCCCCCAGACCAAGAAGTACGTTGTGCTGGCCGGTCTGCTGGGCGCTGTGGTGGTGTGCGGCGTGCTGGTGCTGGCACACCTGCTGCACGATACCATTGTGGATGACGAAGATGTTCAGAAGAAGCTCGGCCTGCCCGTGCTGGGCCTGATCCCGGAGGTGTAAGACGATGTGGAATCTGTTTAACAAAAAGAACAAAACTGACGGCGAGCACCGTACCCTGCAGCTGATCACCGATAAGGGGATGCCCTTTGGCTATGTGGAGGCTTACAAGTCTCTGCGCACCAATCTGGACTTTATGGCGGGCTCCATGGACGTGCACACGCTGGTCATCACCAGTACCGTGCCGGAAGAGTCCAAGAGCAACGTGGCAGTCAATCTGGCGATGACGATGGCCGAAAGCGGCAAAAAGGTGGCTCTGGTGGATTGCGACCTGCGCAAGCCGGTGCTGCACCGCTATCTGAAGGCCGGTCACAACGTAAAGGGCGTTTCCAACGTGCTGTCCAACCAGTGCACGCTGGACGAGGCGCTGCATGAACTGAAGGAAATGAATCTGACCTTCCTGCCCGCCGGTACCCCGCCGCCGAACCCCTCCGAGATGCTGAGCCAGCCGCAGATGCAGGCCATGGTCAACACCCTGCGGGAAAAGTTCGATGTGGTCATCTTTGATGCACCCCCGGTGTCCGTGGTCACCGATGCAGCCGTCATCGGCCGCTATGTGGACGGCGCGGTTTTCGTTGTGCGCTCGGACTACGCCCCCGCCGATGCGGTGCGCGGCGCAGTGAAAAAGCTGCAGGATGCCGGTGTCCGGGTGCTGGGCAGCGTGCTGACCCGCTACGACATGAAGAAGGCACTCAAGGGCTCCAGCTACGCATACAGCTATGCTTACAACTACAACTATGCCTACGGCAAGCAGGATGCCACTGCCGGTAAATAATAAGGAAGCACTGCTATGACCGATCTGCATTGTCACATTCTGCCCGGCATGGATGACGGCGCAAAGGATACAGCAGTCTCGCTGGAGCTGCTGCGCAGGGAATACGAGGACGGTGTGCGCAATATTGCGTTCACCAGCCACTTCAACAGCGAGCGTACCACAGTGGAAGCCTTTACGGCAAAGCGGCAGGCTGCCTTTGAACAGCTGACCGCAGCGCTGGAGGGGCAGCCCATGCAGTTTGATTTCAAACTGGGGGCGGAGGTGTTCTTCTCGCCCGGCCTGTGCGAGCTGGACACCCGGGCGCTGTGCATGGGGGACACCGCTTATCTGCTGCTGGAATTCCCCACCACCCACAAGCCGCATTTTATCCGGCAGACCCTGTACAATCTGCAGCAGCAGGGCATCGTGCCGCTGATCGCGCATATCGAGCGCTACCCCTATGTGCTGGAGGATCCCACCCTGCTGTACGACTGGGTAGCCGCCGGTGCCTATGCGCAGATCAACGCAGGAGCACTGCTGGAGCCTAAGCTCTGCAAAAAGTTGTGTAAGTTCATCCAGTGGGGATTGGTTCATGTCATCTCCACCGACACCCATTCCCCGGACAAGCGCCCGCCCCGCATGGCACAGGGAGTGCAGCAGCTGGAAAAGCTGTTGGGCAAGAAAACTGCTGCCCGCATCGTGCGCAACGGTGATGAACTGTTCCATGATCAGGAACTGGACGCGGCGACCCTGCATCAGCCCAAAAAGTTTTTGGGCATGTGGGTCTGATCCTAAAGTAAGGAGAAAACTGCCCGGGCAGAGAATTACTCTGCCCGGGCAGCGGATTTTAGTATGAAGAAAAATAAGGTCCTGAAAATCGTGTTGATCGTGCTGGGCGCGCTGGTGGCTCTGCTGGCAGCAGCTGTTCTTGGCGTGCTGTTCTACCTCCACAGTATGGCAGCCGGTATTCCTGAAACCCTGCCGGATGCCCCGGCGGACAGCACACAGGTCACCCTGACGGATGATGAGATCGATAAGCTGCTCAGCGGTGAGATCACGCTGGAGGAACTGGCAGACGAAGCCGCCGCGTCCGGCAGCGGGGAACAGGAGGCATCCGCCAGCGCTCCGCAGCAGGAGACAGGTGCGGCTTCCTCCCCGGCGAATTCTGATACTTCTCCGGCGGCATCTGCCTCCCGGACGGAGAGCAGCAGTACAGCGTCCTCCAGCAAGCAGGAGACTGCCGGTACAGCCAATTCCGATACAAAAAAACCGTCGTCCTCCTCCGGCAAACAGGAAGCCTCCTACGAGGCCGAGGTTAAGGCGCTGCTGAAGCAGCTGTACAGCGTCAAAGCGCGCGCCGAGGCAGAGCTGAACAGCTGCATTGCCGGAGCAAAGGCAGAGTTCAAATCGCTTCCAGAGTCTCAGCAGACACAGGCGCGCAAGATCTCCATCGTGCTGGCCAGAAGCGGCAGACTGTACGCGATGCAGGCGTCCTACGACAGGGAAGTGGAGAGCATCGTCAGCCAGATGCGTGCCATTCTGACCGCCAACGGCCAGAGCACCGCATTGGCGGATCAGGCCATGGCCTCCTATAAGGCACAGAAGAGCGCCATGTACTCCCGGCTGACCGCAAAACTGTACTCCTGACCCGCAAAACGACCCATGACCACCCGCAGCACATCTCCCGGGCACTGACTGTGCCGGAAAGGGGCTGCGGGTGGCTTTGTTTTGCCTTTTTGCTGTAATATGGAGAAAAATGCCAAGGACATGGAGGGATGACTCTGCGGCAGAGACGCTGCCTTTTACGCCGACAGGGGAGGGCGGATTGTACGCACCAACGGAACAATCCCCCAAAAGGTCGGAAAAGTAGCACTTTTACCTACAAATATACAGGAAATTTGTATAAAGTATAAGATTTCACTCATGCTTTGCTATAATGAAGTGAATTCTTTTCATGTAAATTGACAAAAATCGTGGTTATCCTTATAATAGATAGAGTGTTTCTCGGGTATGGACGATGGTGTTTGTGCAACCGCAAGATGCCATCGTTTTATTATTCGCTTTTCTGTCCGCGTGCCAAGGACAGACGTCCGCTATGTGTGAGGCTGGCGGACTGCGGGAAAGTGTGGCTCGGCCTGAGAGCAAAAACAGTAATTCATTGATAGGATTGGAGTGGCATCAAACGATGGCAAAGTACATCATCAAGCGTGTCGCAATGGGTATCTTCAGTATCTTCATTGTGGCTACGGTTACCTTTTTTGTCATGAACTTGGTCCCCGGTGGCCCGTTCGTGGCAGAAAAGTCCATCAGTGCCGCTGCTCAGCAGGCTCTGGCCGAAAAGTATGGCCTTGATAAGCCGCTGAGTGTGCAGTACGTCAACTACATGAAGAGCCTTCTGCACGGCGATCTGGGTCTGAGCCTGCGTCAGCGCGGACGTACCGTGAACCAGATTATCGCCAGCAAGCTGCCGGTGTCCTGCCGTCTGGCAGGCATTGCCGTGGTGGTGGCTCTGTGCGTGGGCATCCCGCTGGGCTGCATTTCCGCTTACAACCGCGGTAAGTGGCTGGATAACGTTATTATCGTGTTTGCAACCTGTGGCATCGCGATCCCCAGCTTTATTTCCAGCGTGCTGCTATTGTACCAGTTTGGTATGAAAATGAAGGTGCTGCCCACCGTTGGCCTGAACAGCGCCGCCGCCTATATCATGCCGGTCACTGCACTGGCCATCTATCCCTCGGCTTATATCACCCGTTTGATGCGCTCCAGCCTGCTGGACGTTATGGGTCAGGATTATATGCGCACTGCCCGCGCAAAGGGCGTGTCCCAGTTCATGATCCTGTTCAAGCACGCACTGCGCAACGCCATTCTGCCTGTCATCACCTACGTCGGCCCCATGCTGGCCAGCCTGATGACCGGTTCTTTCGTGGTGGAAAAAATCTTCTCCGTGCCCGGTCTGGGCCGCGACTTCGTGTCTGCCATCACCAACCGTGACTACACCATGATCATGGGCACCACCATCCTGCTGTCCAGCATGGTCATCATTGCTAACGTGATCGTGGATATCCTTTATAAAATCATCGACCCGCGCATCAAGCTGCAGTAAGAGAAAGGAGCGATTTTCATGGAAAACATTAAAAAGAATCCGCTCAGCCTGCAGCTCAACGCGGAGGATTTTCTGCCCGCCAGCAATGAGGAAAAGCAGAGCCTGGTGGTCATGCGCGAAAGCGTCAACTTCTGGAAGGACGGTATCCGCCGCCTGAAGAAGAACAAGATCGCCATGGTCAGCTTTGTGTTCATCATTGCCATTGCCATCTTTGCCTACCTGCTGCCCGCCGTCTGGCCTTACAGCTACTCCGAGCAGATGAAGGGCAGCAACAACCTGAAGCCTTTCGAGTACTCTGCCTCCGAGCAGGCGCGTATCGATGCAGGCGAAAAGGTGTTCCCGCACATTCTGGGCACCGACCGCATGGGACGTGACTTCGCTGTGCGTATCATGATGGGCACCCGCGTCAGCCTGTCCGTCGGTCTGATCGCCTCTGTGCTGGTGCTGATCATCGGCGCCACCTATGGTGCGGTTGCGGCTTTTGCCGGCGGCTGGGTGGACAATATCATGATGCGTATTACAGATATCCTGTACACCATCCCCGATATTCTGCTGATCATCCTGCTGGGCATGGCTCTGAAAGATCCGCTGGATGCACTGGCTACCAAGCCCGGCTTCAAGTGGATGCAGACCCTTGGCCCCAACATGATCTCCATCTTCATCATCTTTGCTCTGTTGTACTGGGTAGGCATGGCGCGTATCGTCCGCAGCCAGATCCTGATCCTGAAGGAGAGCGAGTACGTTACCGCTGCCCGTGCACTGGGCGCTTCCAGCGGCCGTATCATCAAAAAGCATCTGCTCACCAACTGCATCGGCACTCTGATCGTTACCACCACCCTGCAGATCCCGGCCTCCATCTTCACCGAGAGCTACCTGAGCTTCATCGGTCTGGGTGTTGCAGCCCCGCTGCCTTCTCTGGGTTCTCTGGCTACCGATGCCGTCAAGGGCATGAACACCTACCCCCATCTGCTGATCGCCCCCGCACTGATGATCAGCGTGATGATCCTTGTGTTCAACCTGTTCGGCGATGGCCTGCGCGATGCCTTTGACCCGAAGCTGAAGAATTGATGAGGTGAACAGAAATGAGCGAGAAAATTCTTGATATCAAAGATGAACGCCTTTCTTTCTTCACCCCTGCGGGCGAAGTAAAGGCACTGAACGGCGTTTCCTTTACTATGAATCAGGGTGATGTTCTGGGCGTTGTGGGCGAGTCCGGCTCCGGTAAGTCGGTCACCGCTTACTCCGTTATGGGTCTGACCGCTTACCCTGGCAAGCTGGTGGGCGGCAAGGTGTGGTTCAACGGCCACGAGATCGAGAACATGAAGGAGAAGGACTTCCGCAAGATCCGCGGCAACGAGGTCTCCATCATCTTCCAGGACCCCATGACCAGTCTGAACCCTGTGTACACCATCGGCAACCAGATCGTGGAGGTCATCCGCCTGCACACCGATAAGAACAAGGCCGATGCATGGGCACGTGCCAAGGAGCTGCTGGAGCTGGTTGGTATCAATGAGCCTGAGAAGCGTCTGAAGCAGTACCCCCACGAGCTGTCCGGCGGTATGCGTCAGCGCGTAATGATCGCGATTGCACTGGCCTGTGAGCCTAAGCTGCTGATCGCCGATGAGCCCACCACCGCACTGGATGTGACCATTCAGGCACAGATCCTTGAGCTGATGCAGGATCTGCGCAAGAAGCTGGGCATGAGCATCATCATGATCACCCACGATCTGGGCGTTGTGGCTTCCATGTGCGAGAAGATCGCCGTCATGTACGCCGGCCACATCGTGGAGTACGGCACCACCGACGAGATCTTCTATCAGCCGGGTCACGAGTACACCAAGGGCCTGATCAACTCCATCCCCAAGCTGAACACCGCAGAGCACGAGCGCCTTGTGCCTATCGAGGGTACCCCTGTGGACCTGCTGAATCCGCCGGCAGGCTGCCCCTTTGCGCCCCGCTGCAAGAACTGCATGAAGATCTGTCTGAGCAAGATGCCCCCGCGCACCGAGCTCAGCGATACCCACTATACCTACTGCTGGCTGCAGCAGAAGGCTGCATTTGAGAAAGGGGAAAAGGCAGAATGAGTGAACACAAGACGCTGGTTGAAGTCCAGCACCTGCAGCAGTATTTCCCCGCCGGCGGTGTGGGCAAGAACCGCAAGTACGTTCAGGCTGTGGATGACGTAAGCTTTGCCATCCGCAAGGGCGAGACCCTTGGTCTGGTAGGCGAGTCCGGCTGTGGCAAGACCACCACCGGCCGCACCCTGCTGCGCCTGTACGAGCCCACCGGCGGCAAGATCTACTATGACGGCAACCTGCTGTTCGATAAGGACAACAAGATCGCAGTGGATATGCTGCCCTACCGCCGCCGTATGCAGATCGTTTTTCAGGATCCCTACGCAAGTCTGGATCCCCGCATGACCATTGGCGACATCGTGGGTGAGGGCATTGATATCCATCATCTGGCCGAGAATGAAAAGGACCGCCACGATAAGATCATCGCTCTGCTGGAGCGCGTTGGCCTGAACAGCGAGCACGCAAACCGCTACTGCCACGAGTTCTCCGGCGGTCAGCGTCAGCGCGTGGGCATTGCCCGTGCACTGGCTGTGAACCCCGAGTTCATCGTTTGTGACGAGCCTGTTTCCGCACTGGACGTTTCCATTCAGGCACAGGTCGTCAATATGTTCGAGGATCTGCAGCAGGAGATGGGTCTGACCTACCTGTTCATCGCCCATGACCTGAGCGTTGTCAAGCACATCTCCAACCGCATCGGCGTCATGTATCTGGGCAAGATGGTGGAGCTGGCCGACAGCTACGAGCTGATCACCCACAGCATCCACCCCTACACCCGCAGCCTGATTTCCGCAATTCCGGTGGCAGACCCCATTACGGCCCGCCAGTCCAAGCGTATCGTGCTGCAGGGCGATGTGCCCAGCCCCCTGAACCCGCCGTCCGGCTGCCGTTTCCGCACCCGCTGCCCCTATGCAGACGAGCAGTGCGCCAACGAGGTGCCCGAGTTCAAGGAGGTCTCCACCGGCCACTGGGCAGCCTGCCATCACCTTGACCGCGTGAAGTGAGAACACTTCACGCCAGTAAAAGATGAAAACAATTCAACTTGGTGCTGAAATGTTGTCACAAAATGGTTACAGTCTTGCAAAGAGGCTTGTAACCAAAGTGTAAACGCATTATAATCATTCGTGTTCCTCCGGTGTACATTTGCACCGGATCGAATATAGAGGCGGCTGGGGGAACCTGGCACACTCAAATTTGATATAAGGGAAGGATATTATTATGAAACGCATTTCTCGTCGTAATTTCCTCAAGGTTGCAGGCGTGGGTGCCGCTGCTCTGGGTCTGGCAGCCTGTGGCGGCAGCAAGTCCGGTTCTACCGCAACCTCCGGTTCTGCTTCTTCCGCTGCTGGTTCTTCTACCGGCAGTGTCAACACCGCTGGCTTCACCGTCCAGTACGGCCCCAACCCCGAGACTCTGGATCCCTCTTTGAACAGCGCTGTTGATGGCGCCAACACCATCATCACCATCTTCGAGCCCCTGCTGATCATCAACGAGAACAACGAAGTTATTGGTGGCCAGGCTGAGAGCTGGGAAGCAAGCGAGGACGGCCTGACCTGGACCTTCACCATGCGTGACGGCCTGAAGTGGAGCGATGGCACCGACCTGACCGCTAAGGACTTCGAGTACACCTTCAAGCGTATGGTCAACCCCGACACCGCAGCTCCCTACGCAGAGACCTGCCTGGGCATGATCGATGGTTTTGACGCAGCTGCCGGCTTCCCCGATGCAGACGGCAACCCCACTGCAGAGCCCAACCCCGATGCGCTGAACGTCAAGGCAAGCGACGACGGCAAGACCCTGACCATCGTGCTGTCCTACCCCTGCTCCTACTTCGACAAGATGGCTGCATTCGCATCCATGAGCCCTGTGCAGCAGGCTACCGTTGAGGCCAACGGCGATGCATGGTGCACCTCCGCTGAGACCTTCGTCTCCAACGGCCCCTACATGATCACCGAGTGGACCCCCTCCGAGCGTATCGTTCTGTCCAAGAACCCCAACTACGTTGGCGGCTGGGATAGCTCTAAGATCGTTTCCGACAGCATCACCCTGCTGCTGCTGGAGGACTCTTCCGCTTGCTTCGCTGCTTATAACAGCGGCGAGGCTGTCCTGATCAAGGACGTGCCCACCGACGAGATCCCCAGCCTGACCAAGGCAGAGGATGGCGGCGACTTCTATGTTGACCCCATTCTGGGCACCTATTACGTCAGCATGAACCTGCAGCGCGATGCCTTCAAGGATGCCAAGGTCCGCAAGGCTCTGGCTCTGGCTATCGACCGCGACTACGTTGCCAACACCATCATGCAGGGCACCTACTCTGCTGCTTCCAACCTGGTCGGCCCTAGCATCGTGGACGCGCAGGGCTACTTCTACGACAACGCAAACGGCGGTTCTCCCTACATTGCAGCTGACTACGAGGCAAATATGGCCGAGGCTAAGAAGCTGCTGGAAGAGGCTGGCTATCCCAATGGCGAGGGCTACCCCACCATCGAGTACAGCACCAACGATTCCGGCTACCATGTGCCTCTGGCAGAGTACCTGCAGCAGACTTGGGGCGATCTGGGCATCACTTTGACCATCAGCAAGATGGAGTGGTCTGCCTTCACCGCTGCTCGCCGTGCCGGCGAGTACGATGTTGCCCGTAACGGCTGGGTCATGGACTACAACGATCCTTCCAACATGATCGAGCTGTTC
>ERZ772870.700-NODE-700-length-33150-cov-5.281855_pt1 | contig 33150 bp, 29 predicted proteins | sample MGYA00511376_ERZ772870 | MGnify/ENA primary metagenome ERZ772870 (study PRJEB29015, sample SAMEA2737719) | human gut metagenome | biome: human gut; feature: human-associated habitat; material: faeces | place: China | collected 2012 ... | reverse complement strand
AGTTATGCACGAAACCCCCACGAGCTACCTTCTCGTGGGGGTTTCTATTCCGTTCTGGCAGGGTGGCTTATACCCCAGGCTGACTACCTTTATTCATGTCTATCCAGCCATTTGCAGATATAATACGAAGCTATATCTGCCAAAATAGACAAGATTATAGAGGTCACTATATTCAAGCCATGCACCTCCTTTCTCTACCATGTATAGGAGGGGTAGCGTTATAATGATAGCACAATGATATAAACTAAACAATTGTTTAATATTATTTTTTATGTATATTATATTCTATATGAAATTCATCACTTTGATTACAACCTCCCACCACATTTCTCTTGACCTCAACCTGACTTTAGGTGTTATCATATAAAATGTAATAAAATATTAAGACAAGGAGTATCAGAAAACATGTATATTGAGAATATTAACAGTCCTGCTGATGTAAAGAAACTTAACATCATGCAGCTTAATGTCCTTGCAGAAGAAATGCGTCACGCCCTTCTTACAAGAGCCAGCAGACACGGTGGACATTTCGGTCCTAACTTCGGTATGGTAGAAGCAATTATTGCCATGCATTATGTATTTGATTCACCTAAAGATAAAATCGTATTTGATGTATCACATCAGTGCTATCCACACAAGATGCTTACTGGAAGAAAAGATGCATATCTGTACGAGGAGCATTACGATGATGTATCAGGATATACTAATCCTCATGAGAGTGAGCATGACTTCTTCACTGTAGGTCATACTTCAACTTCTATAAGTCTTGCCTGTGGTCTTGCCAAGGCAAGAGATTTAAAGGGTGAAGATGGCAATGTCATTGCTATTATAGGTGATGGTTCCTTAAGCGGCGGTGAGGCTCTGGAGGGTCTTGATTTTGCTTCTGAATTAAATAGCAACATGATTATTATTGCTAACGATAACGACATGTCTATTGCTGAGAATCACGGTGGTCTTTATACCAACTTAAAGCTTCTTCGTGAAACAAACGGACAGGCTGAATGTAATCTTTTTAAAGCAATGAACCTTGATTACATCTATGTCGACAAGGGTAATGATATTGCTTCTTTAATTGAAGCATTTGAAAAGGTTAAAGACACTACAAAAGCTATTGTTGTCCACATTAATACTCTTAAAGGCAAAGGTTATGCACCTGCCGAACAGAATAAAGAAATATGGCACTGGCATTCGCCTTTTGATATAGCAACCGGCGAATCTCTTTCCAAGGGCGGAGAGCCTGATTTCTCTGACGCTTCTTTAGAATATCTTTTAAAGAAGATGGACGAGGACAAGCGTGTTGTTGCAATCACAGCCGGAACTCCTACTGTTATGGGATTTACTGCTGACATGAGAGCTAAAGCAGGAAAACAGTTTGTTGATGTTGGTATCGCAGAGGAAACTGCTGTTGCATTAGCTTCCGGTATCGCTGCTAACGGCGGAAAGCCTGTATTTGGCGTTTACAGCTCATTTATACAGAGAGCCTATGACCAGATTACACAAGATGTATGTATTAACGGAAATGCTGTAACATTTGCAGTATTTGCAGGTTCTGTGTACGGGATGAATGATGTTACACATCTCGGACTTCAGGATATCCCTATGCTCAACAGCATTCCGGGACTTATATATCTTGCACCTGTTACTAAGGAAGATTATATTGCTATGCTGGACTGGTCTTTAACACAGAATGAGTATCCTGTTGCTATTAAAGTTCCGGGCGGCAGCATGATATCAACTGGTACACCTGTAACTAAAGATTTTGGCAAGCTGGACACCTATGAGATTACTAAGAAAGGGAGCAGAGTTGCTATTCTCGGACTTGGAACTTTCTATGAAACTGCTGTAAAAGCCGCTGATATTCTTAAGACTTCACACGGAATTGACGCAACTGTTATCAATCCTTACTATATCTCAGGTATTGACGCAGACACTCTTAATGAATTAAAGAAAGACCACGCTGTAGTTGCAACTCTTGAGGACGGCTATCTTGAAGGCGGCTTCGGTGCTAAGATTGCAGCGTTCTACGGTTCTTCTGATATGAAGGTATTAAACTTCGGTATTAAGAAAGAATTTATCGACAGATACGATGCATCAGAAGTATTAAAGGACAACCACCTTACTCCTGAACAGATTGCAGAAGATATCGCAGCAACATTATAACTATATTGTTTCATTATAATCGAAAAGACATGGCAATCATTTTTATCAATGACTGTCATGTCTTTTTAGAATTTATCCATGTCTTTCGTTTCCATAATGACTGTGGCATGATTAAATACATGCATATTTGACGTGATACCTATAGATAGTCGCATTAGTCAAGTTCTTATAGGACAATTTCAGCAAATTGCCTGCTAAACCAGCCATTTTATCTCTCAATCCACCTATCAAAAGCTTCCTCGTGCCAGCCTTATAGGTAATTCCGCACCGAAAACACTTTTTCTGTCTGAAAACAGCCTATAAAACCTCTATAAAAAACAATCTTATAGGACGCGCCAGCCTGAGCGCCACATTACAGTTATCTCACCAACAGTCTCAAGCGCCACGCCTCAGCACGCCTCAGCATTCCTTTGCAGCCTCCACAAACTCCACAGCCCAGTGTTTCCACGACCACATATCTTCTGCATACTGAACGCCTCTTGCCGCCTTATCCTTCATAGCCCCCACATCAGCCACAAGGCTTTTAATCTTCTCTCCAACATTTTCCAGTTCATCAAGAGAATAATATTCAACTCCTGAATCCATAGGAATCTCACGCCGAATATAAGTACTTCCGTCTGTAATACTAACACAGCCATTCATTAACGCAAGCGGCGTCCTGTCATGTATTCCTGCCTTAAACCACGGAAGCTGGTTAATCGACATACGGGCATTATTATATATATTTGGAAGCTCTCCATACATTACCTCTCCACAGTCCTTAACAAACTCTTTAATAAATGGCAAATCCTCTTTCATAAGAACCTCTGCCTTCGTAAGAAAAGTATCCCAGTTATGTCCATACAGCTTCACAGGCACATGATTTCTTATAAGTTGAACCACAATCTCCTGTCTTATGGCCGCCTGAATATAAACATCCGCCATGAAATTCTCCTGCAGCTTCTCCGCTGTCTGAACTCCACTAATACCCGGATACATCTGCCTTATGGCTTCCTCCTGCGTAAGCTCTGGATTATCAAACAGTCTTTGTGTAAATGTATTAAAAAAATCAACGTTTTCACTATCCTGCTTCTTTGCCTTAAAATACACCATATCAGGGTCAGTATAAGACGCTGTGAATATCAGGTCATTATCACGCATATCATATGGCTTCAGACCGCTCTCTGCCTGCTTTGCAGCAAGCGGAAGAACAATACAGCTGTTAATATGAGGATAAGTTTCATCAATAAACTTTTTATGCATCTCATCAAGACATATTACATTCATGTTCTTTAAAGGCACTTTGAGACTGTCATGATGATAGAACGGATGGTCAAGAATATAATGCCAGACCGCTTTTCCAAGCCTGTCAAAGCAATATCTTCCCGAATCATCACATACTGCATCCAGCTTTGTATTAATATCAAACACATAATCAAAAGGCTGGGAGTCATACTCATCAGCCAGCACACACAGCTTATCCTTCTGTGTGGCTTTATCTAATCTGATATGCATGACTTCCCAGCCCATAGCTTTTAATTCTTCACTTATACAGTCAATAAAGTAAGTTGTTGAGTCATAGCATATAGAACCATTACTTAAGAAAAGTATTCTATCTGACACAACCAATCAGCTCCTTAATATCTGCTACATTATTCTTTTCCATATATTCCCTGATTCCATCAATAACCTTAATAGTTGTATATGGATCATTAAAATTCGCTGTTCCGACAGCAACTGCACTTGCACCAACCATAATCATTTCAAGTGCATCCTCTGCTGTTCTGATTCCTCCCATTCCGATTATAGGAAGGTTAATTGCATTGGCAACCTGATAAACCATTCTTACTGCGATTGGATGAATAGCAGGTCCTGATACACCCGCAGTCTTGTTAGCTACTGCAAATGTTCTTCTGTTCACATCAATCTTCATACCTGTAAGAGTATTAATAAGCGAAACTGCGTCAGCACCACCTGCCTCTACAGCCTTTGCCATCTCTGTAATATCAGTAACATTAGGGCTTAACTTCATAATAACCGGCTGCTTTGCTACCTTCTTAACCGCCTTAGTAATAGCTTCTGCAGAAGATGGAACCTGTCCGAAAGCAATTCCACCCTCTTTGACATTAGGGCATGAGATATTGATTTCAAGAAGGTCAACTGGCTGTTCGCCAAGCTTTTCAACAGCATCCACATAATCTGCCTCAGATTTTCCACAAACATTAACAATAATCTTAGTATCGTACTGTTTAAGAAATGGAATATCTCTTTTTACAAATGTATCAAGTCCCGGATTCTGTAATCCGATAGCATTCATCATCCCACCATAAGTCTCAGCAATTCTTGGTGTAGGATTGCCCGGCCACGGAATATTGGCAACACCCTTGGTTGTCACTGCACCGAGTCTGTTAAGATCAACATATTCTCCGTACTCCATGCCTGAACCGAATGTTCCGGAAGCAACTGTCACAGGATTCTTTAATTCAACTCCTGCAATATTGACTGACATATTAATATCGCTCATTACAGTTCTACCTCCTTAACATTAAATACCGGACCTTCCTTGCACACTCTCTTATTCTTAACCTGAGAATGGTCGTCAATCTCAGTTGATTTACATACACATGCAAGACATGCACCAATTCCGCATGCCATCTTCTCTTCTAATGAAACATAACACGGAATATCATTCTCAAGTGCATATGCCTTAATTGCACGAAGCATAGGAGTTGGTCCACAGGCAAATATAACATCTGCCTCAACCTTTTCCTGTTTTACAGCATCTAATACATTACCCTTTGTTCCAACACTTCCATCTTCAGTTGCAATATACACATCTGTATCAGCAACTGCTTCAAAATCTTCCTTAAGGAAAGTCTGGCTGTTTCTGTAACCGACTACAACATTCTTGTGGCAGTCTAATCTTCTTGCAAGCTCAAGCATAGGAGGAACACCTATTCCGCCACCGAAAAGAATAGCCTTATCAAAACTTCTGCCTTCTGCCTTAATCTCTGTAGCAATTTTTCCCAGATCATAACCATTGCCAAGAGGTCCCTGAATATCAAGATATTCTCCCGCCTTCATCTTAGAAAACTCTTCTGTTCCCTTGCCGGCAACTCTGAATACAATTCTTAAATTATTATTCTCAACCTTACATATACTGATAGGTCTTGGTAACATTCTTGAACCATCATTAGAATATACTGATATAAACTGTCCTGCCTTAGCGGCCTTAGCAATATTCTTTGTTTCAAACCATATTTCATAGACTCCGTCAGCAAGACAATCCGCCTTAAGAATCTTCGCATTTTCTCTGTACGCCATAATAATCTCCATTATTAACCTGTGTGTAAATATGTATAATTACTTGCCAAGTGCTCCGTTGATATCAGCAATCATATCAAGAGCAGCCTGTCTTGAAGCTTCTCCGAAGTTCTTCTCACCAAACTTCGCATACTGCTCCTTAGTATATGCTGCAATAATTCCTCTTGAGCTGTTTACAATAGCTCCAAGTCCGTCAGGATTAAAGAAATCAACAAGATCCTTGCCCTGTCCGCCCTGTGCACCATATCCTGGTACAAGGATATACGCCTTAGGCATAACCTTTCTTAATACTCTTCCCATCTCTGGGTAAGTAGCTCCAACAACCGCACCGACATTGCTGTAATCTCCGTCCATGCTTGAAGCTCCCCACTCATTAACCTTCTCACCAACTAACTCATATAATGGTCTTCCGTTGATAAGCTGATCCTGGAATTCTCCGCTTGAAGGATTAGAAGTCTTAACAAGTATAAATATACCTCTGTCCTGCTCATTACAAACCTTAATAAATGGATTGATTCCATCAGAGCCAAGATATGGATTAACAGTTGCAAAATCTTCGTCAAAAGGTGTAATTGCCTTAGATCCAACATTTACCTTTCCAAGATGTGCTACCGCATAAGCCTCAGAAGTTGAACCAATATCACCTCTCTTAACATCACCGATAACAATCATGCCTTTCTCGTGACAGTAATCAACTGTTTTCTTGAATGCCTTAAGTCCTTCAATTCCAAACTGCTCATACATTGCAATCTGTGGTTTAACAGCTGGAACAATGTCATATATATTATCTATAATACCTTTGTTATACTGCCATATAGCCTCTGCTGCTCCCTCAAGTGTCTCACCATACTGCTCAAATGCAGCATCTGCAAGATGCTTTGGAAGATACTTCATCATCGGATCAAGTCCTACAACTATTGGTGCATTAGTCTCTACAATCTTATCAACAAGCTTCTTAATCATTAATCTACTTTAGCCTCCTTAATTCATACGCAAAATCACTTTATTCTACAACTTTGGAACTTCTCTTTCAATAAGAATTTCTGTTCCATTATGGTCTGAATACACAACTCTTCCATTAACAAGCGTATATAAAACCTTTCCATACACATGCATTCCTTCAAATGGAGTATTCTTTCCCTTTGAAGCAAATCTGTTGCTGTCAATATCATACTCTTCTGTAGGATTAACAACTGTTATATCAGCAACTTTTCCCGGTGCAAGAACTCCTCTGTCAATTCCAAGTATCTTAGCCGGATTATAACTCATTTTCTCAACCATCTGTAACGGAGTAAGCACTCCTGTTCTTACAAGCTCAGTAATAGTAACCGGAACTGCTGTTTCAAGACCTACTACACCAAACGGTGCTTCGTCAAAAGGTCTTTCCTTCTCAGTAGGATGATGTGGAGCATGGTCTGTTGCAATAACATCAATAACCCCTGATGCAAGCGCTTCTTTAAGAGCCTTTACATCATCTGCCTTTCTTAAAGGAGGGTTAATCTTAAAGTTTGCATCATCCCCGTTCACCGCATCCTCTGTCAGTGTGAAATGATGTGGGGCAACCTCTGCTGTCACTGGAATCCCCTGTTCCTTGGCAATCTTTATAATAAATGCTGATTCCTTATTAGACACATGACTTATATGCAGCTTTGCACCTGTATTCTTTGCAAGAAGAATATCTCTTGCAACAATAACATCCTCAACGGCATCCATTATTCCGAAAAGACCAAGTTCCTTGGCTCTCTCTCCGGCATTCATAACACCTCTTGCAGCCAAGTTAGTATCTTCACAATGTGCAAATACCGGAATATCAACCTCTGCTGCCTGCCTCATAGCCTGCCTTGCAGTTCTTGCATTCATAATAGTTCCGCCATTGTCACTGACTGCAACAGCACCTGCATCCTTAAGAGCCTCAAAATCAGTAAGATATTCACCCTCCTGACCTGCCGTCATGGCAGCTATTGTATACAGATTAATGTCAGTAACCTCTTCTGCCTTATCTGTTACATACTGCAGCATATCAACATTATCAATTACAGGTTTCGTGTTAGGCATCATACAGACTGTTGTATATCCGCCTCTTGCTGCCGCTCTTGAGCCTGTTCTGATTGTTTCCTTATGCTCAAGTCCCGGTTCCCTGAAATGTGCATTAAGGTCAACCAGTCCGGGCATAACCATGCATCCTGATGCATCAATCACTTCATCAGCCTGTGACTCATCAATATTCTCTTCCATTACAGCAATAAATCCGTCCTTAATAAGCACATCCATAACTTTGTCTGTTTTACTTGCAGGGTCAAGCACTCTGCCTTCTTTAATCAGTATGTTCATTTGCCCAATCTCCCCTCTAAGTTTTTCTCTTCAAAAATATTGGCTGGTACAGGCTTTCCAAAATAATATCCCTGTATATAATCCACGCCAAGACTTTTAAGCAGTTCAAACTGCTCCTTATGTTCAACACCTTCGACAACAATCTTAGTACCGATAGTCTTAGAAAGGTCAACTATAAGCTTAATAAATGCCTGTGCATAATCATCTTCAACAATATCATCAATAAATGTCTTATCAACCTTAATGATATCAAGAGGAAGTTGCTTTATATAGTTAAGTGAAGAATAACCTGTACCAAAATCATCAAGTGCAATCCTAGGTCCTAACTTCTTAAGTCCTGTAATAATATCCATAACTCTCTGCATATCATTAATTGCAAATGATTCTGTAATCTCAAGTACTATATTCTTAGGATTAACACCTGTCTTATCAAGAATTCTTTTAATATTCTCAACCACATTCTTCTGTAAAAGCTGCACTACCGACAGATTCACATTAATATAGAAATCCGGATGTCCGTTATCATTCCATAGCTTACATCTTCTGCATGCCTCTTCTAGAACATAGTCACCAATCGAAGTAATAAGTCCAAGATATTCTGCCAGCGGTATAAACTCACCTGGTCCCATAAATCCCAGTGCCTTGCTGTCCCATCTTACAAGTGCCTCACAGGAAGTACACATCTGTGTATTAACATCAACAACAGGCTGATAGAATACTACGAATTCGTCAATTCCTGTAGAAACTGCCTGTCTCATATTATTCTCGATATCAAGTCTCTTGGCTGTCGAATTCTCAACCTCACTGCTGTAATAAGTATAGCCGTTCTTTCCTGACCTCTTTGCCTCATACATCGCAACATCTGCCATTCTTGTTATTTCATGAACATCAACACTGTTATCCGGGAACACAGCAACTCCCATACTCATTGTACAGAAATATTCAGTTTCCATAAGATACCACGGCTTATTAAACAAAGCAGTTATATTGCCAATAATATTATTTATGTCTCCAAATATTTCAGGTTCAACTATTATTACAAATTCATCTCCACCCATTCTGTAACAATGTCCACGCAAACCTGGAATTCCCGTAAGTCCTGCCGCAATCTGCTGAAGAAGTATATCCCCATACTGATGGCCAAGTCCATCATTAATATGCTTGAAATCATCAAGATCAATAAACAGTACCGCTCCTTTAAGTCCTGCCTTTTCCGTTCTTCTTATAACTTTTCTTAAATCGACTTCACATTTCATACGGTTATACAGACCTGTAAGAAAATCATTATGTGCCTGATATTCAATCTTCTGCTGATTCTTTTTCTTCTGGGTAATATCTACGGCGGTCACAACAATAACCTCACTTCCGTCAATCCACTCCAATTCAGAAAACCTCACCTCAAACCACAATCCTGACTCTGTATTATAGCGTTCCATGGATGCTCCGATGCTTCTATGTACATCTTCGCATGTAAACACATCCTCCAGACATTCCCTTATTGTATCCCGAACCTCCTGTACATTAGCTGCCATCTCATTCTCAAACAATATATTGCCAGAATACCTGCTGCACACAATAATTCCAGAGCCTATATTATCAAGAATCTTCTGTAAAACATCATAAGATGATATAAGTGAATTATTAATTACCTTGCTCTGTGCTATACCATGAAGTACCAGTGCCATGTCGCTTATGTATTCCTTAATCTTATTATCTGATACTGCCTGTACATCATTACTAAGAACTATAAGATACATTGCTTTTACATTATTAATTAAAATCGGTACTGTTATGCTCAGTTTTACTCCAAGTCTGTCCAGAAGCCCTTTCTGTGCTGTATCCGCATTTCCTTCGTATGTAATCTTAATTGCATCTGAACATAATACAAACTCTGACCGTTTAACCGTGCCTGATTCATCTTTAAAACAATTTCCGGTTTCAGATATCACATGCATAGTGTCACTTTCCCTGTCTATCTGCATTACAACAGCATCACATACATCCATGCTGTCAGTAATACATTCAAGAACACTATCTGCTGCCTGAGTAAATGTAACATTATTTTCAAGCATACGTATAATCTCTGAAAGCCCTATATTTCTGTTATTATCACTACTCAAAATATTCCTCCAGCAATACACAAATCTAATAATATTATAGCCTATTACAATCTTTTTGGAAACTGATTTTTGCATGATTTTACAATCATTTCAATATACATTTTTAATTTAACAGATAATTAATTGTTTTATCTTTTTGAGGGTGTTATTATATCTCTATATCAATTTATTTATGAGGATTATTATGGACATTATTAAATTTAACACAACATTAAAAGCTTCTGGAAAGGATTATTTCAAGATTGTATTTTGGAACAGATTTATAAGAAATCCTATTGAGCTTATTCTGTCATGGCTTCCTGCCGTAATTTCGCTTGTGCTTCTATGCCTGCATTATTATTCCAGCTTTTTACTGATTCTTTATGCCGTATGCTGGTTTTACCCAATATATATTTTTGGATACCAGTTCAGATCAAGTGTTAACTATCATTTAAAGCACAGAGATCCATCAGAAGAAGCCCCATGTACAATTACTCTTATGAATAATGCTATTATGGCAGATATTCCTGAGCATAATCTTGTATACACATATGAGTGGAATCAGTTCACTAATGTTTACAACAAATTCGGCTATTACATGTTATTTAATAAAGGACGTATGATTGTCATGTTAAGTCAGAAGGACATGCCTGATGATATTAAAGCTGCTGTTCCTGCGTATATCAAGTCACATGTTGACAGAAACATTTGCAAAATCAACTTCTAAAAACTATACACAAAAGGCGTTTCAAACAGTTAAAGTTGAAACGCCTTTTATCATACTCTTTTAAGTTATCTTGCAAGCCATCCGCCATCAACAGCCAGTGTAAATCCATTAACATAATCCGATGCAGCTGATGCAAGAAACACAACCGCTCCCTTCATATCATCAGGAGTTCCCCAGCGTCCTGCCGGAATTCTGTCTATAATAGCTTCACTTCTGTCAGAATCGCTCCTTAACTGTGCCGTATTATTAGTAGCCATATATCCTGGTGCAATAGCATTAACATTAATGTTATGGCATGCCCACTCATTACACATAGCTTTTGTAAGTCCCATACCAGCACTCTTACTTGCTGTATAAGAAGGAACTCTTATGCCTCCCTGATATGAAAGCATGGAATTGATATTAATAATCTTACCACCATGTCCCTGCTTAATATACTGCTTTGCAAATGCCTGGCTTAAGAAGAATACCATCTTCTGATTAACCTGAATAACACTATCCCATTCATCTTCAGTGAAATCAATAGCATCATTCCTCTTAATAAGTCCTGCATTATTAACAAGAATGTCAACCTTTCCAAAAGCTGCAAGTGCACCATTCACAATAACCTCTATAGCTGACATATCTGAAAGGTCTGCTATAACCTCAGCAAATTCTCCTCCATCAGCTTCAATAAGTTTCTTAGTATCCTCGCAGGATCTTCTTGCAACACCTACAACCTTAGCACCTGCCTGTGCAAGTGCAACGGACATTCCCTGTCCAAGGCCTGTATTGGCGCCTGTAACTACTGCAACCTTTCCATCTAGTCTGAATGCATCAATTATAGACATATATTCTTCTCCTTCTAAATCCATTTAATTAAAACCTATTATATTATTAGCTATCTTGTATCCCTGCTTAGATATCCATCTTCCTGCAGATGTAGGAATATTAACAGACCAGCCTAAAAGACTGTGTCGTAACTTCTTATAAAGCACTTCATCCTTATCCTTTGCATACTGCCAGAGTGCCTTCTTCTTCGCAAGATGTTCCTTTGTTCCAGATACAATTAAGAATATAGACGATACTTCCATCATAATTCTTAAATAGTTAATCATATATTTTCTACAGTTAATATTCTTAGGATTTTCTGAAATAAACGAATCAATCATTCTCTTATTAACAGAAAGCTGCTGGTCAATTCTTGAAATCATAACACTCTCATTAACAGACTGATCTTCTCGTCCAATAAAATATCTGTAGAAATTAGTATTTACGTAATACATGTTCTTAACATACGGAAGTGGCTCGAACACAAATATGTTATCAACATAAAATGTATGCTTAGGAAGCTCTAATCCACAATCCTTTAAAAGCTGTGTTCTATATACAACAGTATGCATAAGAATATACTGGTCAACCTTAAAATCGCCTATATTAATATCATCCCATGTAAACATCTGCTCTACAGGAAATACATTCTCGTAGTGGATAACTTTCTTTCTCTTGGCTCCGACCTTTTCATATACATAGTTTGCAATAACCATATCCGGCTCACTGCCCTCTTCAAAGCTTCTTAATGTAGCAAGCATTCTTTTATAACTTTTGCCATCTACCCAGTCATCACTGTCAACAACCTTAAAGAACCTTCCTGTTGCATGCTTAAGACCTGTATTTACAGCCTCACCATGTCCACCATTCTCCTGATGTACAGCTTTGACAATATCCGGATATTCCTTCTCATATCTTTTGGCTATTTCATATGTATTATCCTTTGTTGAACCATCATCAACTATAATAACCTCAACTTCATCCCCTCCGGCAAGCACTGTATTAATACAGTGTTCCATATACTCTGCGGAGTTGTAACATGGTATTGCAAATGATAATAATTTACCCATCAAATTTCTCCTTTACATTCTGTCAGGGCATTCAATCGCAAGTAAATCAATACACTGCTCGAGAATGCTCTTCGTAAGGCTTATAAGTGCAATATAGCTTGCTTTCTTAACCTCGTCAGGTTCTGAAAGTATCTTATTATTATGATAAAAGCCGTTAAATGCGTTAGATACCTCATATATAAACTGACATATCTTATGTGGTGCATTATCCTTATATGCCCCATCAATTATATCTGCAAACTTAATAAGTGATAAAGAAAGATTCTTCTCACTTTCTTCTGTAGCAGCCATAATCTTAAGGTTATCTGTGCTTCCACCATTTTCTGTATATTTGTTAAGGATAGACTTAATTCTTACAATTGTGTAAAGAATATATGGTCCTGTATTACCCTCAAATGATGAAAATCTCTCAATATCAAACACATAGTCCTTTGATGCCTGATTAGAAAGATCTCCATACTTTAATGCAGCAAGTCCTACTATCTTAGCTGTATCTCTTGCTTCTGTCTCTTCAACAGTTCTGTTAGACATAATTTTCTCATATACAGCTTCATCAATATCAGCTATAAGATGCTCAAGTCTCATAACACCACCTGAACGCGTCTTGAATGGCTTACCATCTTTACCGTTCATAGTACCAAAGCCCACAAATCTCATATCTGCATCAGGCGCTACAATCCCAGCCTTCTTAGCCGTTCTGAATACCTGTGTAAAATGAAGTTCCTGCCTCTTATCAGCAAGATAAATATATGTATCAGGATGATATAACTTTTCTCTTTCAACAATAGTAGCAAGGTCAGATGTTGCATAAAGTGCCGCACCATCAGATTTTCTTACGATACATGGTGGAAGCTCCTTAGTATCACCTTCCTGCTGTATATCTACAACAGTTGCACCCTGGCTTTCATAAGCAATTCCGTCTGCAATCATCTTATTAACCATATCATCAATATATGGCTGTGCATCTGATTCACCTTTCCATAAATCAAAATGTACATTAAGATTATCATAATTCTTCTTAAGATCAGCCTTAGAAACATTCATAATATGATGCCATATTGCACGGCATGCCTTGTCACCGCTCTGTAACTTAAGTGTAGCTTCATGAGCTCTTTCTGCAAATGCAGCATCTTCCTTAGACTTTGCAGAAGCTGCCGGATAAATCTCTTCAAGCTCAGAGATTGTAAATGGCGCTTCCTCTGGATACTCACCAGTAAAACTGTCATCAAAATACGGAAGTTCTGGTTTTCTGTCTCTTAATTCTTCAATGATAAGTCCCATCTGCAAGCCCCAGTCTCCAAGATGAACATCCCCTATAGTTTTATTTCCGGCAAATGTATTGATTCTCTTAACACTTTCTCCGATAACTGCAGAACGTAAATGTCCGACATGAAGAGGCTTTGCAGCATTAGCTCCGCCATAATCTACAATAACAGCCTTTTCCTTATCAGCATTAACATATCCAAACTTCTCTGTTTCAGACATCTCATTAAGATATCCAGCCAGATAATCCTCACATAGATTAATATTGATAAATCCAGGCTTAACACTCTCTATCTTAGAAAACATCTTGTTATCTGCTAACTTTGCAACTACCTCATCAGCAATCATAAATGGTGCTTTCTTATATACTTTGGCTGCTGCCATAGCACCGTTACACTGAAATTCGCACAAGTCAGGTCTGTTAGAAACTGTAACTTTCGCATATGCCTCATCATATCCACATTCAGTGAATACATTTTTAATCTCATCAGTAATAAGTTCAATAATCGTCTTCATATTCTCCACCTTTTACAATATCTAATAAACCACCTTTACAAGAAACAGTCCATAACTCTCTGCCGGTAATGACATCTGTACGTTTTCCCCATCAAGACATCTCTTCACATCTTCCGGCTTCTTAATACCATTGCCTGCATCAAGCAGCATCCCAATCATAAATCTTGCCATATTATGAAGAAAATCATCAGCTTCAATCCTTATGTAAGCTCTTGTTCCTTCATACTGAATGTTTATCCTCTTAATAGTTCTCTCTGTGCTTTTGTTCTTCTTTGCTGTTGTAAATGCCTTAAAATCATGTTTTCCTTCAAAATATCCGGCAGCCTTTCTCATGGCATCAAAATCCGGAGTACTGAATGTATGATACGCATATTTTCTTCTGAATACATTAGCTACATTACCTGTATCCAGTCTGTACTCATATATCTTGGACTTTGCATTAAGCTGGCTGTGAAATCTTTCATCAACCTGTGAAACAGACATAACCGCAATATCTCTCGGCAGATATCTGTTAAGATAATTCTTAATATCAAGTGCCTTAACTTCCTTCTCAAGCTTGAAATTCGCTGTCTGGCAAAGTGCATGCACGCCCTTTTCTGTTCTTGATCCAACATACATGTCAACTGTCTCACCAGTCATTCTTGCTATTATCTCACACAGTCTGCTCTCTATAGTATTCGTGCTGGCATCCTTACCCAGTCTTTGCCAACCATCATATCTTCCACCATCGTACTCTATCTCTATACGGTAATTATACATTATTCGTCTTCCAAAACCTTTTCTATTGTATTAATAATTACAGCACTATCAAATGGCTTCTGAATAAAATCAGCAGCACCTCTCTTTAATGCCTCAACCATATTAGTCTTCTGACCAGCGGCAGTTACCATAATAACCTTTGCCCCTGGATCAATCTCAATAATCTCTCTTACTGCTTCTATACCATCCATAACAGGCATTGTAATATCCATTGTAACAACATCAGGCTTATACAACCTGAATTTTTCTACGCCTTCTACCCCATTAACTGCCTCTGATACAATCTCATGTCCTGCATCTTCAAGCATATTTCTTAAAAATTTTCTTGATGTCTTAGAATCATCTACTATCAAAATTTTTGCCATAACTATTCTCCTTATTAAGCTGAAAGCTGGATTTTATTATCAGCAGCCATTAAAATCTTAAATACATTATCTTCAATATTGAAAGTCACAACATAAAAACCAGTATCTGCCGTAACTTCTGTATCTTTATAAAAAACTGGCGGGTGAAGTGTTACTTCAATATCTGCTTCCCCAAGTTTAGTTGCATATGCCCCATTCATCACATTAATAAGTTCACATAATGCATCATAAGCATCTTCATCGAATTCTTCAATATCTTCCTGTGCAAATGTCGATGCCACTTTCAAAAGTTCCCTGTTATCACCAGCTACGCCAAGAAACACATCAATATCCCCATCCATAACCTGACAGCCAATAAACTGACCCTTATATTCTCTTTCGTAATCTATCTGGTTCAGTTCAATATTACAATTCATGAACATTCCAAGACTTTTCAATGTACACTGCATCTGCGTCTTGTAATAATCATTGTCCATATGCAGAAATGTTTCAACAAGTGTATCCGTATCTCCCTGCTTTATGACTTGTAACTCTCTGTCAGTGAACACGTTATCTGAGTGATTCTTTGCAATATATCTGCCGAGTATTCTGTCCTTCATAGTTTTTCTCCTTCTCGTTGATTTAGCGCCCCAAAATATACCCTGTTCATTCACATTAATATATAAATACTTAATCCATTATACATCATACCATTGTTCAATAGCAATAATTTCAGAAGAAATTACATTTTATCATGAAAAAAACACCCGGACAAAACAATCTGTCCGGGTTAAATACTATTATTAATTACTTATCTTCCACTGAATAGTTAGGAGCTTCCTTTGTGATATGAATATCATGTGGATGACTCTCTCTTAAAGCTGCTGAAGACATCTTAATAAACTGAGCTGTTTCCTGAAGTACCGGGATTGTAGGTGCTCCACAATATCCCATACCTGAACGTAAACCACCCATAAGCTGGAATATAGTATCTTCAACAAGTCCCTTATAAGCAACTCGTCCTTCAACACCCTCAGGAACAAGCTTCTTGGCACCTGTCTGGAAATATCTGTCCTTGCTTCCGTTCTCCATTGCAGCGATAGAACCCATTCCTCTGTATACCTTATACTTTCTTCCCTGGAATAACTCGAATGTACCAGGAGCCTCATCACAACCTGCAAGAAGGCTTCCTAACATGCAGACATTACCACCTGCTGCGATAGCCTTAACGATATCTCCTGAATACTTGATACCACCATCAGCAATTACAGGAACACCATACTTCTTAGCCTCTGCATAAGCATCCATAACGGCTGTAACCTGTGGTACACCAATACCTGCAACAACTCTTGTTGTACAGATAGAACCAGGTCCGATACCAACCTTAACAGCATCTACACCAGCCTCGCAGAGAGCCTTTGCAGCTGCACCTGTTGCAATATTACCGGCAATAACCTGAAGATCAGGGAATGCTGATTTAATATCTTTAAGAGTTGTAATAATATTCTTAGAATGACCATGAGCTGAATCAATTACAATACAGTCAACACTTGAATTAACAAGTGCCTGAACTCTGTCCATAACATTAGCTGTGATACCAACAGCAGCACCTGCTAAAAGTCTGCCCTGTGAATCATGTGCTGAAGATGGATACTTAACGCTCTTCTCGATATCCTTAATTGTAATAAGCCCTCTTAATTTATAATCATCATCAACGATAGGAAGCTTCTCTTTTCTTGCCTTGCCTAATATCTTCTTAGCCTCTTCAAGAGTAGTTCCAACTGGAGCAGTGATAAGATTCTCGCTTGTCATGCACTCCTTGATTGGTCTTTCAAAATGCTCCTCAAACTTAAGGTCTCTGTTAGTAATGATACCAACAAGCTTGCCATTATCATCTGTGATAGGTACTCCGGAGATTCTGAACTTGCCCATAAGGTCATTAGCTTCCTGTAATGTATTATCTGGATGTAAGAAAAATGGGTCTGTGATAACACCATTCTCTGAACGCTTAACCTTGTCTACTTCTTCTGCCTGAGCTTCTACTGACATATTCTTGTGAATAATACCAATACCGCCCTGTCTAGCCATTGCGATTGCCATTCTGTGTTCTGTAACTGTGTCCATGCCTGCACTCATTAAAGGAATGTTAAGTTTAATATTCTTAGTGAGCTGTGTTGAGAGGTCAATCATATTAGGTGTTACTTCTGAATACTGTGGAACTAAAAGTACGTCGTCAAATGTAATGCCTTCACCAATAATTTTACCCATTTTGCTAAAATCCTCGCTTTCTGTTGTGTTTTAATATATAGAAAAAATCCGAATAAATAAATTAATCCGGATGTTTCTACAAGTATCTGACAGCTTAGTCAGTTTATAAATATGTTACAAGTGAATATAACAAAACTGCCGCTAAAAGTCAAACATTTTTTATAAATGTGCAACTCCGTTACCAACAGCACTTATAATTGCTTCTTTCATTGAATCATCCGGAAGCATAAACAGTCTTATCATCTCATTGCTGTCATTGTCATATGTGTATATTACAATATCTCCAGGGTCATCTACTCCTGACGAACAATTATATGTTCTTAACTGCTGTCTTGCTTTGCCTAAAGCCTCCTGACTGTTTACTTTCGCAACCAAAGTTGCTCTTGTAAGATCAAAGCTTCCAACATTTTTTCGTACAGACTTAGCCATAATCTTATCTATAGTGAGGCTTCCATCAACATATGAATATTCATATTCAGCATTATAATATTCAAATACAAATACCGTAAAGAATATAAATATAATAAGAACTATTACACCCAGCCATCCTGTCTGCACAATTGTTGTCGCTGCAAGCAGACATGCAATCACAAGTATTATTCTGTAAAAAATTGAAATCTTAGGAGCGGTAACTTTAACAATCTGCTCTACTGTTCCTTCTATCATAATTCAATAACCTTTCTTTAAAGCAATATGCCCGGCGGGAAATTACCCACCGGGCTATAAGTTTTAATTATATTGTGGAATTACATCATTCCGCCCATGCCTGCACCGCCTGCTGGCATAGCTGGAGCATCTTCCTTAATATTAGCAACAACTGATTCTGTTGTAAGAAGTGTTGAAGCAACGCTTGTAGCATTCTGTAATGCACTTCTTGTAACCTTAGCCGGGTCAAGGATACCAGCATCTATCATGTTGACATACTCTTCCTTGTATGCATCAAATCCTGTACCAACTTCAGACTCTCTTACCTTATTGATGATAACAGCACCTTCAAGACCTGCATTGTATGCAATGTGGAATAATGGAGCTTCAAGGGCCTTTAAGATAATCTGGGCACCAATCTTCTCATCTCCACTGAGTGTCTTAACAAGCTCTGCAACCTTCTTAGAAGCATGGATGTAAGCAGAACCACCACCTGATACTACACCTTCTTCAACAGCAGCTCTTGTTGCATTAAGAGCATCTTCCATACGAAGCTTAGCTTCCTTCATCTCTGTCTCTGTTGCAGCACCAACTCTGATAACAGCTACACCACCTGCAAGCTTAGCAAGTCTTTCCTGTAACTTCTCTTTATCAAATTCAGAAGTTGTCTCCTCAAGCTGTGCCTTAATCTGTGCAACTCTTGCATCAATATCTTCCTTAGCACCTTCGCCATCAACGATAACTGTATTTTCTTTCTGAACCTTAACAGACTTAGCTCTACCAAGCATATCCATTGTTGTATCCTTAAGTTCAAGTCCAAGTTCCTCAGAAATAACCTGGCCACCTGTAAGAATTGCGATATCCTTAAGCATCTCTTTTCTTCTGTCACCATATCCAGGAGCCTTGACAGCTACAACATTGAATGTTCCTCTTAACTTATTAACGATAAGTGTTGTAAGAGCCTCACCTTCAACATCCTCTGCGATGATAAGGAGCTTAGAACCGCTCTGAACGATCTGCTCAAGAACTGGTAAGATTTCCTGAATGTTAGAAATCTTCTTATCTGTGATAAGGATATATGGGTTATCAAGCACTGCTTCCATCTTATCCATATCTGTAGCCATATATGCTGAAATGTATCCTCTGTCGAACTGCATACCTTCTACAAGGTCAAGTTCTGTCTTCATTGTCTTAGATTCCTCGATTGTGATAACACCATCATTAGAAACCTTCTCCATAGCATCGGCTACCATCTGTCCAACTTCTTCATCACCTGCTGAAATAGCTGCAACCTTAGCAATCTGATCCTTGCCTGTTACCTTCTCGCTCATATGTGCGATAGCGTCAACAGCACAATCAGTAGCCTTCTTCATTCCCTTTCTTAATACGATTGGGTTAGCACCTGCTGCAAGGTTCTTCATACCTTCATTAATCATAGCCTGTGCAAGAACAGTAGCTGTTGTTGTACCATCACCTGCAACATCATTAGTCTTAGCTGCTACTTCCTTAACAAGCTGTGCGCCCATATTCTCGAATGCATCTTCAAGTTCAATATCCTTAGCAATAGTAACACCATCGTTAGTGATAAGTGGTGCACCATATGACTTATCAAGAACAACATTACGTCCCTTAGGTCCGATAGTTACTCTTACTGTATTAGCTAACTTATTAACACCTTCCTCTAAAGCCTTTCTAGCTTCAATTCCGTACTTGATTTCCTTTGCCATAATAATAGCCTCCTAAATAAATATACTTCTTATATGTTCAAACCGCCCTCATCTGCAACTGACATTGTCAATTATTCAATGATAGCAAGAATATCAGACTGCTTTACAATGATGAGATTCTCATCTTCATCAAGTTTAACCTCTGTTCCAGAATACTTAGAATAAATAACCTTATCACCAGGCTTAACCTGCATAACAACTTCCTTACCATCAACAACTCCGCCAGGACCTACAGCAATAACCTCTGCCTGCTGTGGCTTTTCCTTAGCCTGTCCAGGAAGTACGATTCCTGATTTAGTAGTCTCCTCTGCAACTAATGCTTTAATAACAACTCTGTCTCCTAATGGTACTAATTTCATTATATATTCCTCCATTCCGCTGTCTTCACATGAGAGTGAACCCTTCATGGCAGCATTCATTTTCTTGTTAGCACTCATTCTTTTCGAGTGCTAACCACTGCACATAATGTAACACTTCACGCTTTTATTTGTCAACAGCTAATTCAAATATATTATATTTTTTAGATTTTATTAATAATTATTATTTAACACCCATTTTTATTGATTTTCCATAATAAAACAGATACTGCTGTGCAAATCCCCCCAGTTCCCCAAACTGTTCCTTTGCAAAAGCAGCAATCTTATCCTTCGGAGTATCCACACCGTCAAAATACATTGTCTCCATAATTCTTTTAATCCACACATCAACAGGAAATGCTTCTTTCTTTCCAAGTCCGAAAAGGCATACGCAGTTGGCAACCTTCTCTCCGACGCCTTTTATTGCCATAAGTTCCTTAATACACGAATCATAATCCATGCTCTTAAGTTCATTTCTGTCAAACTGCCCTGCCATATTTCTTCTTATTGCATCCATAATATAGGGCGCCCTGAATCCCGTCTTTAACTCTTTAAAGTCCTCTTCACTTGCATTGACAAGCTGTTCAAGTGTTGGAAATGTATACATATCTGTTCCGCCATATGTTCCCTTATATGTACCAAACTTTGCAGATATATCGGCTACTATCTTCTTAATATGAGGTATCTGCTTATTCTGCGATATAATGAATGATATAAGAGTTTCAAAAAAATCCTGATTAAGAATCCTCACTCCCCACATACTTTCGATTGCATCCTTCAACTTATCATCTTTTTCCAGCAGTTTATTCTTAATTGCCGAATAATCCCTGTCCATATCAAAATAATCTTTCCATACATTTACATATTCATCTTCTTCCGTATCATAGAATGTAACGGTATCGTCCTCCTGTGAAACATGCAGTACATGCCCCTTTGCAGCCAATACATAATCCTCTTCATCAAGCTTTACAAAATGAAAACACTGACCACATTCCAATGTCTGTGCCAGGTCGAAATCACATACATTTTTTAATTTATAATCTGACATAAAATTCCTCCATAAATATGCTTTACATTTGCAATTATCTCGTTATACAATCGTATATGATTATAACAGAATTTTCAGGAGACCACACATGAAACATATAAAATATTGGGCGTCTCTTTTAACCGGAGCCGTAATTCTTGCATCCCTATGCGGATGCACATTACCGTTTACGAATGATAACAGCTCTGACAGTTCTACAGAGATTTCATATACAGCATTTGACAATAAAGCAACTGACACAGAAGATATAATTAATTTCATCATAGAAGCAATGTCGGATAACCAGACTTCATGTAACATATTTGTTCCCGACCCTGACCTTATAGATGCCAATGAATGGCTGACAAGAATAAGCGGAATTGAGCAGATAAAATGTGAATACCGCAGAATTAAAGATGGTTATAACCTTGTTGTAACATTTGAATGCTGGGATAATTATGCAATTATAAAAGCTTTTAATTCAGGAAACACTTCCCAGTTAAATAGCCGTCAGGTTGAACTCTATAACAAATACATAGAAGTTCTTGCCGAAGTAACCTCACCTGCAAGAAGCGATTATGAAAATGAACTGGCAATCCACGATTATCTTGTATCACATATAACGTACATTGATAATGGTGGTTCAACTTTTAATGCCTATGACGCTATGATTAATGGTGAGGCTGTATGCAGCGGTTATACAGAAAGTTTCAAAACATTTATGGATATGTTAGGAATCGAGAATTATACAATATCCGGAAAGGCTGGTAATGAACAACATATATGGAATGTTGTTAAGCTTGATAATGACTGGTATCAGGTAGATGTCACATGGGATGACCCGGTAGGCAGCTCACAGGAATATATTGACCACAGTTACTTCAATATATCTGATTCAGATATGGCAATTGATCATACATGGACATCTGATTCCAATGAAACTAATCCAGCTAACGGATATATATATACATATCCTGTTCAGGCTAAGCTTCATTCAGCAGGAACACAATATGAACTTGACCGTTATATATTAAGGTGTATTAAAAGCCGTTCCCAGCATATAGAATTCACAACAACTAACGAACTTGATATTAAATCCGCTGTTTCCAATGCCGGTGTACAGCTTTCGTACTCATATAAAACAACCATACGAAACAATTATACAATGTATTCTGTTACATTTTCGTATTAACAGATATTATTACATGTGCAAACAGCCCTGCGGTATCTCACACCACAGGGCTGTTATTTATCATCTTGTATTATTCCTTTTTCCTGGTTCATCTGCTATATAAGAACCATCCTTTATCATAGCTCTTACCAGTGAATCTTTCGCATTCTTCCATGGCTCATCAATATATTTATGGTCAAACTTATTAATAAACCATTCAACATCATCTCTTACCCGCTTCATATTCTCAATATAGAGACTGTTAGTTGTCTTAATAAATTCATCTAACATATCCCCCTTTAAAGAATTAGCTGCCTGCTCAAGCAATATGCCATAATGCTTCGTACAGAATCCCTTACATGCTTTATACTTTTCCCTGAAATCACTATCATGCTTATACATATGAAATATAGTGTCCAGATATCTCTGAAATGTGTTATCAATCCTTTCACATACAAAGCATGTGCCTTCAAGCTGTTCAGTATACGTTGTCACAGCCGGTTTATCTGCTTTCTTAAACATAGACTTTCCTGCCACTTTTCCATCTTGCAGACTTTCAATATCATTAATCACCCTGTCAAGATGTGTCTTCATGACAAGTGCAAAGCCAAGTCTGTTCTCACAGTCATACACTTTCTTTAAATGTTTCTGACAGAAACCCTTTTTATCGGTCACAGCCCTTATATCATCTTCCATATAACTAGGTCCCATTGTATAGCTTACTGCATCATCCTCCAGTGCCTTATACATTGAACAAATCGGACATTCACAGTCTGATGAAAATGCATCATTAACAGGTATAGTATATATCTTCTCTTTCATAAGTACTCCTTTAATCAGTCTTTTATAAATGTATTCTATCATAATATTTTATTAATATCATTCTATTTATTATTTTTTAAATTCCGGGTTATATGCATAGAAATTCTTAGAATCCAGCTTGCTCTGTATAATCGACATAGCTTCTCCGAATCTCTGAAAATGCACAACTTCTCTTTCTCTTAAAAACTTCAGCGGTTCATACACATCCGGATCATCACGGCAGAGTCTTAACAGATTATCATAAGTACTCCTTGCTTTCTGCTCGGCTGCCATATCCTCTGCAATATCAGTTATTGCATCCCCCTTTGACTGGAATTCAATTGCGCAGAAAGGTACACCTCCTGCAGCCTGCGGCCATACTCCAACCGTATGATCAACATAATATGCCTCAAACGGAGTTCCTTTTATCTGTTCCATTGTAAGATTTCTTGTAAGCTGATGAACCATTGTACTGACCATTTCAAGATGACCAAGTTCTTCCGTGCCTATATCAGTCAGCAATCCGGCAACCTCCCTGTATGGCATGGAATATCTCTGTGAAAGATATCTCATTGATGCTCCAAGCTCGCCATCTGGTCCACCATACTTCAATAAGATATACTGTTTTTCTACCTATTTATATGTGTATGCTATCACAATTCAATAATGTAATTTAAAGTAATGTAATAAATAAGCTATAAAATGATAGGATACAGCTACATATTATCTGTATCCCTATCATTTTACACTTCTTAATATTCTCTATTCACCTTGGATTCATTTATGTATGGATCTGGGATGTTCCAGTACGCTCTACATTCAGGTCCATTTACAAGCCACGTTTTACCTATCTTCTGTGTATTAAGTAAACGTTCCTGCTGGCATGCTTGCTTAATAGCACTTTCTGTTACAGTTCCATCGAGAATTTCTACTGCTTCTTTTATCTCTAACATTTCTGAGTTATAAAAGAATTTCTGCTTAATTAACTCCTGATCCAATTTATTTTCTTCATCTGAGAACTTTCTCTGTGGCTCAAGACCGAATCTCAAATCTTTAATGTCACTGTTATATATTTCCACCTTTAATTCTAAAGCGCTTTTAACCAAGTATTCATTTGCACCGCATATCTTAGATATATTAGTACACAAAACATCTGCAGCATCTTTATACTTAATTGTCATTTTATTGCCCGTAATAAGTCTGTCTATATCTCTCCATGTTTTACACTTTATTATGTTATGTCTTTCGCTGTACCTTGCACATAATATGTTTAACTTTGCCATCTTTTTTACAATTTCCATATTTGTCATAATCTCATTCTCCTTTATAATACATCATTTTTATTATTCCGTATTTTTTCTCTTACAACATATATACCCTTTTTCTTATAGTCGTTATCGCCTATCCGCATTTATATAATAGTCGTTATCGCCTACTGTGTCAATAGTTTTTATAAATATTTTTGGACAATAAAAAAAGGGACATATCGCTTTTGCAATATGCCCCTTTTCAGCCTTGATTATAAAATTAATTAGGGAGTTTAAGTTCCATGCCAGCATATAGCGGTGTACTAATGTCCATATCGTTAAACTCTGCTAATTCAAGATATCTCGTACCGTCTCCCAATGCTCTTTCTGCAACCTGCCAGAAACCTTCCCCAGTTTCCACTGTAGTATATGTTACATCTTCTGTCTCATCTTCCTGTTCTTCTGGTGGTGTTTCATTAGGTTCATCATCATAATGGCCTGTAATACAATTATCATCTACAAATCCTGTTCCATCACCGATAAGGTAAGGGTGTCTAGTTCCTTTATATACATGTGTTATAACTCCATCTGTATAATACGGTGTTGCTCCATCTGTCCAGTCGCCGGCTGTATAATAGATTCTATTGTAACAAACGTGATTTCCTTCGTGGTACATTGTACCCACATCTTCTATATCTCTTTCTGGGATAGGTTCTTCTGGCTCATATTCCGGTGTATTAGCCTTTGCATAAGTATTAAATGTCTCTTCATTCATATAGATGTCTGTGTCTGTCCTTGCAGACGAACCATCTATGCAACCGTCCGCACTATCCTGCCAGATTTCAGCCCAATCTACCGGACAATTATCAGGTCCCCAGATAGCAAGCCACTTCTTATCTGTAAGTGCTTCCCTATCTAAGATATTAGAGAACCAGTCAAGGTTAGCATATGTGCCTACAACCTCAAAGCCAGCCGCTTTTAAATCATCCATAACAATCTGGCAATATCTAGTGTATGCTTCTCCATTAGTGCGAGGATCTTTGTTGTTTCTTACTTTGTATCCATCTGCATCTTCCATATCCAGATAAATACCTAATGCTGGATTATAGCCAGCAATCATTCTTAAGATATGTGCAGCTTCACTATGTGCCTCATCTTCGTTGAGCGCATAACTATAAAGATACACAGCATATGGTTTACCAATTCTTTCAAGCTCCTGCATATTTCTTACAGCCTGCTTATCGTCCTGTGATTCATAATTAGAGCCATATCCTACCCTAATAATTGCAAAATCAATTTGCTCCTTGATAATGTCCCAGTTAAGTGTTCCGTTGTTATCGCTGATGTCAACTCCTCTAATACTCATATTATTTATCCTCCTGATTATCAATTGTTGTTTTCTGTTCTACCTGACTCTTTAAATTCTTAACAATAGGCTGCAAGAATGGTGGAAGTGTTACTCCAATATCATTTATGTTTTCTAAGATACTTATAATTTCATTGCAGATTAGCCATATTGCTACAACGCAAGCCACTAAAAATGTAAATGGCAATGTTATTCCAATAACACCTGCAGAATAAGAAAGGAGCCGGTCTACTATCACACCAACTCCCACCAAAAGCCACATACATATTTTCTTTGCAATCCCTCTTATTCCTTTATAACTATCTATCTGCTGCTTTCTAAATTTAGAAGCCGCAATACCTGTGAAATAATCTATTAGATTACATGTTACCAATAATAATACTGGAATTGCCAAAATTCCCAGGGCACTTAATATAATGCTCCACACCGCTGTTACAATTACTTTTAATTTTTCCATAAGTCAATATCCTTTCTGTTGCACTGGTGCAACTTCAATTTTTCTCTTGTTATATGTTCACAAAACAGTAATAATATTAAATATGATGGTGCAATTACTAAGGCAGTATCTGAAACTTAACTAAATATAAGCGTACCTGTAATATAATCGCCTTTCTTAAATTCAGTAGTTGCCCACGCTCCTTTATTACCGTCTTTTGTATAATATCGAGCAAAAGCATAATTCTGATTTGCAGAATTATATAATAATGTCGTTCCATATCCGACCAATTTATATCGAACTATACCTGTGGAATCGTATGGAGTATAATTACTTTCCAATATTTTATTAAAGCTAGTAATACCCATATTCTTAAGGACTGTTGTCACATCATAATATCCGGTAAAATTATTCTGTGCAGAATCTGGTGTTTCAATTTTTGAAGCAAAGTATAAAATCCCTGTTTTGGTAGATTTATTATAATAGCAATAATTATAGCCATAACCTTCAAGAGTACCATTTATACTTGCAACATTTTTGCAAAAAGAGTTTTTAACGTCAATATTGCTGTTTAGTGCACTTACCTCGCTTCTGAGATTCGCAATCATGTCATTGTTATCTTTAATTCCCTTATCCATTATGTTAAGGTTTGTTGGGTTCCACGGTGTTTGCCCCGTCCAACCTACTCTTTTGTAAGAAATAAATCCTGTTAAACTCATAATTACATCTCCTTAAGTGCTGCCATCACCTCTGCTTCAAAATTAGCAAAATCTGTATCGCATTCTTCTTGATTCTCAATATATGCTCTTCTGTCTGCAATTCTCTTATTAATAGTTATCTCACCTGCGGAAGGTATGCTGGCTGAAAATGTAACTACAGCCTTTTCCTCTATAGAACTATTTCCATTCATTGATGTATTCTTTGTTGTATTTAACATATTGTTTTCCTTTCTACCGCTGTGCGGATTTATATTAATTATTTGCTATGTCTTTGACATAGTCTTCTAATTTCCACCATTCACCATGGTGCCTTATATAGTAATAACCCTCTATATAACAGTTATTTCCACTTATATCTACCGTACCAGCTGTCTCACTATGTCGTATCCAATCCATTAAGTTATAATATGCATCACCGCTTCTGATATAATAATAATCATCAACATATATTCCATCACGGCGAATGCTTACAGCATTTCTTGTTCCGTCTTCGTTTGACAGATTTATAAAATGTCCTTGTATTTTCAGATAGGCGCCAGTGCTACTTTTCATAAGGTATTCACCACCAATAAGAGTAGTGGTCATTGTAATACCTTCTTCAGTTACATTTACATTTTTAAATGTGCCTTCTAAATCAGCATTAACAGCTTTTAGCTTCTTACAGTCTATCGAACCATCTGCTGAAATAGTAGTATTAGTAGATGTAAGCGTGAACAGATTACCATTGATATTAACAGACTTATTACCACTAATATTAATTGTTCCACTTGCATTAAGTGTTATATCATCTGCAATAGCTTCAATTGCAGATTTAAGTTCCCCTGTCGTTGGGTCTTTCTTAATGTATGCTTCAAGGCTTGCTGTTGTAGCATAATTGTTAAACTTAACATCAATATCTTCTGGTGCTGGAGAATAATCTGTAGCTTTTGTACCCTTTTCTATTTTTAGCTTGTTTGTATCTACATGTGCAAAGCTAAAACGCATATATGCAGCATTAGAAGGAACTGGCAGAGAACCTCTTACTCCAGTAGATTTATCTGCTACTCCGCTGATAAACTTTTTATTGCTGTCATAAAAACAAGTAGCCGGTGCATTACCCAGATTGGTCCATCCACTCGCTACATAGTTTTTCCACTTAGACACATCTATGTAGTCCGTCAAATCCCAATAGTTACTGCCATCTGTTATTATGCCAGTGGCTGTTATATACTTATTAGGAGTTACAGTGCTTTTTATGAATCTATTGACTCCACCAATTTGTAGATTATTAATATCATTTTTAGTTGCATAGGTGCCAGATACTTCTAGCTTAATACTATTACTTTCCTTAGTTATTGCTTGTGTTATAGCGTTATTCATCTGCGTTGTTGTACTATAATTGCCCTTTAAATCCTGCTGAGTTAATGACAAACTGCTACTTATGCTATCAAGATTGATTCTTAATGCAGAATTTTGCTTCAGCATATAAGCTGTTTCCGAATTAGGAATATCTTTCCAACCATGGCTTCCATCCTCATTGCGGATGAACCGCCATGCTCTGCCTTCGTTCTCCCAGTAAGCAACCTTTCCAATATACTTATCCCACTCAGTATCGTTGTACTGCCATGTTTCTTCGCGTGGAAACTGTGTATCAGCCGGATACACAGGAACACCCCAATCCCAAGCCGGATAATTATCCTTTGTTGGCACATAAGATATCAGGTATATTTCATCGTCATACTTGGCCATATTAGATAAACTTACACTATATTCCTGCAGCGTCTGGTTTACATTGGAAAACTTCTCCTTAACACTAGTTCCGTCTATGTTCTCAGTCCACCATAACTTTTGTGTTATAAAATCATCAGACTGCTTTAATAAGCTTCCCCATTCGGAATAATCCTTTCCAGAACCGGTTCTTATATCTTGCAGAAGAACATTAAGTGTCTGTGCTGCATCATCCAGATATATCTTGTTGCTCTTAAGCGTATGTGTACCATCATCATTAATAACACTAAAAAGGCTTGCTATATCCAGTTTTCCAGCAGATATATTTGCATTTTCTTTTACCATGTCGTTGCGGATTATCTCACGTTGAACTCCCTGTTCTGTAAGACCTAGCGCGTCAAACATCAGGTTGCCCTTTACATCCCACACATACATGTTATAGTCTCCAGATGTATCTTTACCTATCTGAACGCGAACACGCTTAGAATCACTTATCTGTATCGTATTATCAGACCATCTACTCAAACCGTCTTTGCTATGTACTGCAACATCTGTGGTATCAATGTCCAGGGCCTTTATTTTCTTTGCATCTAAAGAATCTATCATAGAGTCCTTTATTTGTGCTGTACCTATCATGCTCACAACACTATTTGCAAAATCTGTAGTAATGCTTTCGCCAGTGGAAGAGCCAAACATTAATGTTTTAATACCAGCAACATCACCATCTAATATGCCTACTTTCTCATATTTAACATTAAGCTGCTCTATGTCAGATTTTATTACCTTTTCTTCTTCTATTGTTGCAAACTTTATGTCTGCCTCATTAGATTTAAGGTAATTATTCTTAATATTCTGCAGCTCATTGTTTACAGACACAATAGTCTCTGCAGTTACCGTATTAGCCTTAACCCATTCTGCATCTACCTTTTTAGAAACCAGTTCCTTAGTAAGCATCATTTCCGCATATGTTCGTTCTGCAAGCTTAGTAGATGGTCCTTTATAATCTGTCTCTGTTTCAGTTTCTGTTTTGCCATAAGCTGTAATAGTCATAGCAAGACCGCCATCATATTCCTGAGTTATATTCATAATCGGAACCTTATAAGTCTCACCTAATTCTTCAACAGTTACAATATCCCATGGATCCAGTCGAATATCTCCTAGCGTCTTTAAGCTTGCGCCTCTATACGCAAATTCTCTTACTTTCTTATACACAGAGTTAAGCTTTTCTTCTGTCATAAGCGGATTATCAAATATTATTCCCAAAGTTCCACTTCCTGCTGTAAAAGAAGTATTACTGTCAACATTACATGTGAGATAATCTAAATGGTAATCACTCTCATTCTTTTCAAATGTCATTATCCGGGATTCATTTATCGTATAGTCATTATCCTCATACCACTTAATAACAATTGTTCCAGTTCTGTCTACGCAAGCAAAACCTCCAGCTAAAGAAGCGATATATCCGATAACCTCACGATAGGTATATCCTACCGGTGCAGTATCAATAGTTATTCCATTCAAGCCAGATACATTACAGGGAACGTCACATCCAGTACTTATCTCTTTTAAAACAGATTCTGCACTTGCGGGATATGTCAATTCAGATACATATACACCTGTGGTCTTCATCATTCTGTCGTAAGCCGTAAATGTTGTGGTTGCCTGGTCAAGCGTTGGATGTTCTGCAGTAAAAAAGCCAAGCGGAATATATTCATACTTCCCACTTGGCAGTTTTAATCCTATTTCTATAGGAATCTCTGTGTTTTCAAACAACTCATTTATTCTTTTTACTGTCAATTCTATCTTAGCTGCAACAGCCGAACCTATCTGTATACCCTCATCAGATGTGGAAGCGGTCTCATAGCTCATCTTTTTAAAGCCAGCGTCAATCCACTTACCATTTATCTTTAATCGTAAGTTAAATGTTCGCGATGGTGATCTAATTGTTGTTGCAAATTGCTCTGATACATTATTATACATAAGCTTAATCCTCGATCATAAATTCAATGGCCGCAATATCCTCTAATGTAGTTCCATCATATCTGCTGTCAGAATCACATACAGATATGTCTTCCATCTTAATCATATGTACATCAACATCCGTTTCCACGTTGTACATCTCATCAATCTCTTTTACAACTTCCTGCTCTTTACCTTCTGGGAACTGGTAAGAATCTCCATCCATGACAGCATTCCCATTTTCATCTTTAAGCATATTGTTCTGTATTACTTCAGTTCTCTGTGTAACAAAAATATCTACTTCTCCTAACAATGTCTTAAGATTCTTTGCAATTGCATAATTTACTTTTACAGGCCAATGCTTTCTTAAGCCCTGTAAATTCTTAAGCATTGCTGCACTATTATCAATCTGTTTAATAGTCATTGTCTTTTTCATGTTTTGCTCCTTACTGCTGTATTATAGATACACTGGCACTTCTGTAATAATAGTTGCCGTCCCCTATATTACCCAGCACCTCTTTACTCAATGTACCTCTATAGCTTGTTATTGTTATATCCTGTCCATCGTCATGGAATGTTATTGGAAAGAATCCGGCGATGAGTTTGTTCTTAATAAGTGCCATCTCATCTTCCTTCAATATTCCCCAATTAATAGATAAGGTCTTCTTTTCAGTGACAACATCACCCAACATTGTTCCGTCAAGTGCTCGTCCTGTAGAAGAAGACCATATAATCTCATCATCCACCTTGATGGACACAGGAGCCGGAAGCTCCTGTCCGTCACATCTCAGTATCAATTCATCACATCCTTGTTAAGTTATAATCTCACATTTTCCTGTTTGCTTTGTATGCTCGTTAATCTTATCAACCACATATTTCTTAAGACTCTTTCCATCAAGCTGTATATCAAGGTCCAGTGTTTCAAGTATCTTAAGTATCTGCTTAAGAATACTTATAGCCTCTGCCAATAACTCCGCACTAGATGCCATAGCTGCTGCCTTCTGTGCCATATCAAGAAGCTTACCTTCTGGTGCTACAACTTCGCCCTGATGCCTGTTATCGCCAATCATGGCAAGCTGTGGGGTATTAGGCTTAACATATCCACCTTGTGCAAGGTATGGAATCTTGGAGAAGTCGGCTTCCGGTAAATGGAATCCAAAATCTTCGCCACCTATACCCGGTACCCAGTTTGGTACTTTAAAGCTTAATTTATTTACACCTTTTACAACAGCATTAATTCCTCTCTGCATCCCTGAAAGTAATCCATTAATTAAGCCAATCACCATATTAATAGGACCTTTTGCAATATCAGCAATTCCGCTAAATATGCCATCAAAAGCCGTAACTATACCATTCCAAGCACCTTCCCAATCGCCAGAAAAAACACTCTTAATGAACTGTATAACTCCTTTAAATACAGTAATTGTATCGTTCATTAAATCAGCTATGGTTCCAACGACAACTCCAACCTTATTTCCTATAGAATCAAATATAGCTATAAATATTGGTCCTAATAATTCAGATAAGAATCCCACTACAGGCGCAATAAAGTTGTTATATATTGTCGTAGCACATGTAACCACTTCGCCGACAAAGTCAAGGAAATTAGCAAGTAATGGCTGTAAATGTTCACTCCATACTCTATCAATTACATCTAAAGCATTCTCCCAGACTGGCTGAAGCATATTATTCCAAATGTCTAAGAATACATCTCCGGTAGTCTTAACAGCCGCTTTTATCCCAGTAAATATCGGCTCTCCCCATTCGTTCCATGCCCCTGCCATTGTATTAACCAAGCCAATCCATACATTTGATATAGATTCAATGGCTGGACTTACACCTTCGCTCCATAAAGAATTCCAAGATGCTTTAAATGTATCAAATATTGTTCCATTTAAAGATAACGTCTGGGATGCAAAATCCGTCAGCATTGGTAATCCAACAGAAACAAAATTTGCAAGTATAGGATATGCTGCTTTATTCCATACATCCGAAAAGACTGTATTAAAGCTATCAAATAATCCATTTAATATACTGCCATTAGTGTCGACCCATGTTACAAGATAATTTGTAAATGGACCGTTAAAATAATTTAACAACGGCGGTCCTAATGCTTTTATATCATTAAACGCATTTGTTAAATTTTTCTTGGCTGTATCTGTATTTTTTGTAAGTCCATCCCATATTTTTGACATAGATGGAGAAAATGTCGATACACTCCATTTGCGGAGTTTATCTAATTCTTTCTTTGCCTTATTTACAAAATCACTAATTGCAGATGTTGCATTAGATGTACTTCCACTCACATCTGGTACAAGGTCAACGCTTCCGATTCCTGA
>ERZ772870.691-NODE-691-length-33485-cov-29.771552_pt1 | contig 33485 bp, 29 predicted proteins | sample MGYA00511376_ERZ772870 | MGnify/ENA primary metagenome ERZ772870 (study PRJEB29015, sample SAMEA2737719) | human gut metagenome | biome: human gut; feature: human-associated habitat; material: faeces | place: China | collected 2012 ... | reverse complement strand
AGCAGCGCCCTTCGAGCCGGTTTTGGTGGTGATCAGAATAACGCCGTTGGCTCCGCGTACGCCGTAGATGGCCGAGGTGGCGGCATCCTTGAGGATGGAGATCGATTCGATGTCGTTGGGGTTGACCGTATTAATCATACGCTCCACCCCGTCGACGATGCAAAGCGGGCTGGAATTGTTGAACGAGGAGACACCACGGACGAAGATCGTGGTGCCGTCGCTGCCGGGCTGTCCCGAACGCTGAATACTCGTCACTCCCGGCAATTTGCCGGTCATCATGTTCGATACGTTGGTCATCGGGGCCTTCAGCAACTCCTTGCTGGAGACCTGGGACACGGAGCCTACGAGAAACTGTCGTTTCTGTGTGCCGTATCCCACTACGACCACTTCATCCACCAGCGTGGCGTCCTCTTCCAGTTGGACGTTCAGGGTTTTGCGGCCGCGGACGGCCACTTCTGCAGTTTTGTAACCGAGGAAACTGAAGACCAGCACATCGTCGGAGGACAAGACCTCGATAGCATACTGTCCCTGTGCATCGGTGGTAGTTCCCCGGGTGTTGTCACCTTTTACGATGACCGTAGCACCCGAAATTTCCCCCCCCCCTTGCGTCGGTCACTCTTCCGGAGACTGAAAGTCCTTGCGCCTCAGCTACATTGGTGCCTGTGATCGCCATGGAGACCACGGCTAATACGCTGCTCAATAGGCAGCGAATGCCTGAAGGTTTCATTTTGTAAACGTTTCTCATAAAATTAGGGTTGCAATAGGTTTAGATTTTTGTGACGGGAGACGTGCTCCGCTCGAAATGGTTGATTAAGGCATTTTTCGCATAGTTTTATGTTTGGGTTATTGGCACTCGTCGAGTATTTTCCAGCACTGGTACAGACCGCGAGGTACATGGAAACAGCCTTTCCATTTTTGTCAAACTCAACGATACCAAATCTCTCAGGGTCGTCAACATAATATCCGAATACTGTCGCACCCTTTCCTCTCTCAGCATTTTTAACTGCCTCGTTAAGACGCTTTTTAAGACCGTGTCCCGCAAAGATATTGTCCCCGAGTACCATCGCAACATTGTCATCACCGATAAATTTCTCACCGATTATAAATGCCTGTGCAAGTCCGTCAGGACTTGGCTGTACCTCATATGAAAGATTTACGCCAAACTGATGACCGTCGCCTAAAAGTTCTTCAAATCTAGGTGTGTCCTGAGGTGTTGAGATAATAAGAATATCTCTTATTCCTGCATTCATAAGCACTGACATAGGATAATAAATCATCGGTTTGTCATATATAGGTAAAAGCTGTTTACTTGTTACTCTTGTAAGCGGATAAAGTCTTGTACCTGAACCGCCTGCTAAAATAATTCCTTTCATAAAACCTCCAGTCTTTTGTAGAAACAGTAAATGCTTTGTTCTAAAATCAGGCAAATAAATTTTGTCAATATACCCAGTATAAAAGATGACGTTACGTCACCTTCAAGCTTTTTCCGGAAAATTTTATGAAAGAATTTCTATATTTTATTCCGGCAGATAAAAAGCCCTGCCGATTTTGTAATATGAAATCCTTTGAGCGTCTTTTTTTCCACAAAGCGGCGGAAATCCTGATAACGTTCTAACAGATACTGGTTCTGGTTGCCGTGGCAGGAAAGAATATATTCAATCAGCGGTGCCGCATCTGTGACATATAAGGCATCGTCATAGAGCTGTGTTGAAATTTCTGAAAAATACGGTGCAAGGAGTTCTGCGCCGTTTTCAAGCCCAAACCTTGCATACAGGGCATCACCGGATAACTGGATACGGCTGTCAAACTCCTGGACGAGTGCCGTGATTTCCTGCATATGGGAAGCACCGTAGGTACTGCATAGAAACCTTCCTCCGGGAACTAATATGCGGGATACTTCACGGCAGACTTTTGCAATATCATCACAGTAAAACAGTACATGATTGGCAATCACAAGGTCAAAGCTGTCTGAGGCAAATGGAATCCGGTGGCAGTCAAATGCCTGAAAAGAAAAGCGGGAATCACTGCCGATACGCCTTCTGACATCACGCAGCATGCCTTCTGAAATATCGGATAAGACTGCGGAAATATTTTGAGGAAGTTTTGCCATATTTTCATTCCAGAGTGTACCGTCCCCACAGCCGATTTCCAGAATGCGCATACCGTCTGTGATTTTACAGTTGTGGTAAATCCATGGAAACCATCCCGTCTGATTTTGGGAATACATTTCATGCAGACGGATACGGGCAGAAATATTGCTGGCATTCTGATACTGTGTCTTTAAACTCTTTTCCATACCGGTCAGGTGAATCAGATGCAGCATCTGGCTCCAGTTTACGGTGTGATTTTTGGAAATTTCACGGGAAGTATCCTGAATTGCCTGTTTCACCAGCTGCATCTGTTCGATTTTATCATCAATCAGCTTTAACTGGAGATTTAAGGCATTCTGCATCAGGTGATAGTCGGTATCATTAATCGTCATTTCACGGATATCTTCCAGTGAAAAACCGAGATATTTCAATAATAAAATCTGCTGGAGCCGAACAAAGTCCTCATCGGTATAAAAACGCGCACCGCTTTCATTAATATAAGAAGGTTTTAAAATATTCTGTTGGTCGTAATAGCGGATTGTCCGTACCGATACCTCTGCCATATGTGCAAACTGACCGGACGTATAATAACCTGGAAGCTTCATAATTGATACTCCTTTCCACAGGTATTTTAATGCATACACTTTTTCCTAGACACTATCACATTTTTATAAAAAAAGCAAAGACCTGTGCGCCAGCACAAAAAACTTTGTTTTTCAAGACATTGTGAATGGATACAGGAGGTGCTAAACTTTCAATCAGATTCAAACAAACAAAAGCACAACACCGCAGGAAGCGGTAGAAAAGGAGGGGCATTATGGTAATGATTCGGGCGATTATCAGACCGGAGAAAGTAGATGAAACCTTAAAGACACTGGCAGATGCAGGATATCCGGCGGTAACTAAAATTGAGGTATATGGACGAGGCAAGCAAAAGGGCTTACAGGTCGGTTCCGTGTTCTATGATGAACTTCCGAAGGAAATGCTGATGATTGTTGTAGATGATGAAGTAGAAGAAAAGGTTTGTTCTTTGATTATCGGAACGGCAAGAACCGGTGAAGGCAATTTCGGTGACGGACGAATTTTTGTAACACCGATTAAGAAAGCCTATACAATCAGTTCAAAGACAGAAGGACTGTAGAAAGGCAGGGAATGTTATGGTAGAAATTATCGCAATTGTGCGGCCAAACAAAACGGCAGAAACCAAACAGGCACTGCTTGACATCGGAAAGCCGGGATTCACATGCGTGAGAGTCAGCGGCAGAGGAAAACAGGCAGTGGTACGGACCTTTATGGACGGTTCGGTCATTACAACAGGATTAAACAATAAAAGAATGTTTATTATAGAAGCAGAAAATGATGATGAACAGCTTATCGTTGATAAATTAATGGCAGTTAACTGCACCGGAGAACACGGTGACGGCAGAATCTTTACAGTGGATTTGCAAAGCTCTTACAGCGTAAGAGAAGGAAAGGTCATGACAATTTAATATATAAAACAAGGAAGCAAAGGGGCTTGACAGGAATAAATCCGTCAGGCTCCTTTTTGTCCGGCTTTTTGTTTGTGAGCAAAAACAAATAGCTATGATGAAAAAATTTGCTCGGAAATGAGGATTAGGTATGAAGAAAAAGGAAAAAATTTCAACAGAACGGATTATTTCCGTCTGTGCAGTCATTTTATTTTTTGCCGCATGGTATCTGGTAACGGCACTGGAACTGGTTGACCCGAAGCTGATTCCGACACCGAAGGCAACATGGGATTCATTTGTAGAAGTTTTAACACAAGGATATAAGGGACACACCTTATTACAGCATTTGGGAACCAGTATGGAACGACTTTTAAAAGCCTTCCTGCTTTCCGTAGTAACGGCTGTACCGCTTGGACTTTTAAGTGGTTTTAGTTCCAAAATCAAGGCATTTGTCGAACCGTTTATCGAATTTTACAGACCACTGCCGCCGCTGGCTTACTACACGCTGCTGACACTGGCACTCGGTATCGGTAACAGTTCAAAGATTGCACTGTTATTCTTAGCCTGCTTTGCACCGATTTATGTGGCATGTGTATCGGCAGTCGCAAGAATTAAGGAAGATTATATCAATGCCGCCTATACGGTCGGCGCAACCCGGATGCAGGTGTTCTGGAGTGTGATTTTACCTTCCTGTGCAGCCGAAATCTTTGTTGGATTAAGAACTGCTATCGGTGTAGCATATTCCACACTGGTAGCCGCCGAAATGGTAGCCGCATCTTCCGGTATCGGCTGGATGGTTGTTGATGCGGGCAACTGGTTTAGAAATGACATTATCTTTGTCGGTATTTTCGTTATGGGCTTTACGGGCCTTTTCATTGACTGGCTTTTAAAATTCCTTGAAAAGAAGCTGGTTCCGTGGAGCGGCAAGGATTGATAAAAATAGATGACAGAAGCAAAAAACAGGGATTAAAGAAGGGAGAAAACATTATGAGAGTAAAGAGATTGGTAAGTCTGGCACTGGCAGGTATGCTTGCGGCGTCTGTTGCATTAACGGGCTGCGGCAGTAAAAAGGAAGCAACGACATCGGATGGTAAAACCATTGTAAAAATCGGTACACAGCAGATGCCAAACGATGAAGGAATTGCAAAGGCAATGAATTATTTCCAGGAGGAAATGGGTGACAGCGTCAGCGTGGAAATCGTGGAATTTAGTTCCGGCAAAGACGTAAACACCGCCCTGGCGGCAGGAAGCATTGACTTTGGACTGGAGGGTTCTTGTCCGGCTTCGCTTGCAATCGCACAGGATTTAGGCGTGGAATTAATCTGGATTCATGAAGTTTTGGGTGATGTGGAATCCCTTGTTGCAAAAGGCACATCAGGGATTAACACCGTAGCGGATTTAAAGGGTAAAAAGGTGGCGGTTCCGTTTGCATCCACAGCCCATTTTTCACTCTTAAAGGCAATGGAAAATGCCGGACTAAGTGCATCGGATGTAACGGTACTGGATATGCAGCCGGATAAAATCTACGCTTCATGGAACAGTGGCGATATTGACGCGGCTTATATCTGGGAGCCGACATTATCCCAGTTATCCAATAAGAAAACTGTAATAACAAGCGGTGAACTTGCAAAAGCCGGATATATGACCTCCAATGTTGAAGTGGTCCGTACAAAGTTTGCAGAAGCACACCCGGATATTGTAGCCGCTTATGTAAAGGCACTTGATAAATCCGTATCCATGTATAAGAACGATGAAAGCACCGCAATCAAGACGATTGCAGAAGCAATGGAACTGACAGAAGACAATGCAAAATTCCAGATGAGCGGTTCGACATGGCTGACAGGCAGTGAACAGATTTCCTCAACGTATCTTGGAACAAGCAGTGCAAAGGGTGCTGTGGTACAGAACCTTTACGACACGGCAGAATTTTTAAAGACACAGGGCAGTATTACAAAAGTACCGGACAAGTCCGTATTTGAAAAGGCAGTGAATCCGAAGTACATTGAAACCGCATTGGGTAAGTAATGTCAGACAGACAGAGAGAGGTGAAGGTTATGGCAAGTGAAATCAAAAGGGAAACGGTCGTTTCCATAAAAGATGCGTATTTAAGATACGCCAGTGAAAAGGGAAGTGTGACAGCACTTGAAAATGTCAATCTGGAAATTGAAAAGGGTGAGTTTATCTGTGTATTAGGCCCGTCCGGCTGTGGCAAGAGTACACTGCTTAAAATCATAGCAGGATTTCATCAGCCGACAGAAGGAACGGCAATGATGGGTGATACGCCGATTACAGGACCGTCTGCAGACCGCGGGGTTGTTTTCCAGACACCGACATTGTATCCATGGTTAAATATTTATCAAAATGTGGAATACGGACCGAAAATGCGTAAAGTTCCAAAAGATGAGCGCGAAGCTGGTGTTAAAAAGTATCTGGAGCTGGTCGGCTTAAAGGATTTTGCAAAGCAGAAGCCGTATGAATTATCCGGCGGCATGAAGCAGAGAGCCTCTCTTGCAAGGGTGCTTGTCAACCAGCCGAAAATGATTCTCATGGATGAGCCGTTTGGCGCGCTCGATGCCTTAACCAGACAGAACATGCAGACGTTAATCCGTGAAATCTGGAATAAGACCGGCAATACGATTTTCCTGATTACACACGATGTCGATGAAGCGCTGGCACTGGCAACAAGAGTAATCGTCATGTCTTCAAGACCGGGACGGATTGTCAAAGAATTTCATACGGATTTTACCTACGATATCGTAGGCACGAATCAAGAAAGTGCAAAATATACACAGGAATATATGCATATCCGTGAGGAAATATTAAGCATTATTAATACGCAGAATGCGGCATTGACGGCAGATGCCATTTAAAACACAAAGCAAAGCGGGCAGAAAATTATTTTTGTCCGCTTATTTGTGCGTATTAAAAAAATATAAAAATTCTAAAAAAATCCAAAATAAAGCGTTACAAATTCTTATTTTTATGATAAATTATAGTATATATATGCAACCACAGGTGTATTGTAGTGACAAAGGGGAGATTCATATGAATAAGAAAGTGTATTGTAAGCGTACAAAAGCGTTTTACAGAATCTTTGCGGCAGCAGCGTGCAGTCTGCTGCTGGCAGGGTGTCAGGCACAGAAGCCGGACGATTATGCAACCAATCAGGGTTATTCTGATAACAGTACCGTATCGGTACAAAATACCACAGGCATTACCAAAGAAAATATCAAAGTCGGGGTCATTCATTTGTCTGATCCGGCAGAGGGAAGCGGCTATACCTATACACATGATTTAGGGATTCAGGGGATGCAGCAAAACCTCGGACTTTCAGATGACCAGATTATACGCAAAATCAATGTCGATGACAGTGATGCACAAAAGACACGCACTGCGATTCAGGAGTGTATTGATGCGGGCTGTAATATCATATTTTCCACAAGCTGGGGCTATATGCAGACCACCGCAGAAATGGCGGAACAGTATCCGTCTGTGTATTTTTCACACGGCACGGGCTATTTAAGCAACGGTAAAAATTTTAACAACTATTTCGGAAAAATCTATCAGCCGCGGTATTTAAGCGGAATTGTGGCAGGCATGAACACCAAAACCAATAAAATCGGCTACGTTGCCGCAATGGATTCTTCCAATTCAGAAGTTACGGGCGGCATTGATGCTTTCGCACTGGGTGTATATTCTGTCAATCCGGATGCACAGATTTACGTTAAGGTAACAAACAGCTGGTACAGTCCTGAAGCGGAAAAAGCCGCCGCAGCGACATTGCTTGATATGAACTGTGATGTGATTACACAGCACTGTGACACGCTTTATCCGCAGACACTGGCGCAGGAACGGGGCGTTTACAGTATCGGTTACAATTCGGATATGAGTAAAGATGCGCCAAATGCATGTTTGTGCAGTGTTATCTGGAACTGGAGTGCTTATTACACCTCTGCGGTACAGAGTGTCCTGGACGGAACGTGGGACGGCAGTAATTATTACGGCGGCATGAATGAAAATCTGGTCGGCATTACGGAACTGGCAGATTTTTGTGCGGCAGGGACAAAACAGAAGGTGGACGAAGCCAAACAGCAGATTTTATCCGGGAAAAACGGTGTGTTTGACGGTGTCATTGAAACCAATACGGGAGAAACCGTAGGCGAACAGGGTAAAACACTTGATGCCGCAACGATTACCGGCAAAATCAACTGGTACTTTAAAACCGTTCACGTTGTCGAATAGGGGGAATTACAGATGAGTATTAAAAAGAAAATTTTATCCATTACCATTATACCGGTGCTGCTTTTAGGCATTGTATCCATTTTTTTAACCTTTACCACGGTAAAAGGTGCATTAATCAATCAGATTGAGGAAGCGCTAAAAGGCACGGCGGCGGCGACACTGGCGGCATATGACCAGAATACGGGCGATTACATACAGACCAGCAATGGCGATATCTGGAAGGGCAGCTATAACATTTCCAAGTCGGAAAGTCTGGTAGACCGTATCAAAAAGAACACGGATATGGATGTCACATTTTTCTATGGAAACGAACGGATTATGACTTCGGCTGCGGACTCGGATGGAAACCGCATTTTAGGTTCACCGGCGGGCGATGTGATTATTACAAAGGTTCTGCAAAACGGCGAAGAATATTTCAGCGAAAACGTATCATTAGAAGGAAATATAAATTATGGCTATTACATGCCGGTTTATCAGAATGGTTCGGACAGTGAGATTATCGGCATGGTCTTTGTCGGTACGGATAAGGCGCAAAAAGATGCGGTCATCAACAGGATTCTTGGCAGTATTGTTATGGCGGTGATTGTGATTATGCTTGTGTGTATTGCATTTGCCATGAAAATGGCATTGTCTATGAGCAGTAATATCCAAAGCAGCATCCAGGTTGTTGAGGAGCTGGCACAGGGCAACTTAAAAGTATGGGTCGATGAAAAACTGCTTGCAAGAAAAGATGAAATTGGTGCACTCTCGAAAGTAACGATTACACTCCGTGATGCCATGCAGTCCGTTATCTGTGAAATTTCGGAAAATGCCAAGCATTTGTCAGAGGCATCGGATGTGCTGGGGATGGCAGCAGACACCACCAACGGCACGATGACACAGGTAAAAGATACTGTGGCAATGATTGTGGATAATTCGGCACAGCAGGCAGAAAATTCCAAGAATACTTCGGCACAGATGCAGATTATGGGTGAAAATATCACGCAGACGACACAGGAAGTCGGCGTGTTAGACGAAAATGCACAGGCAATGCAGCAGTCCGGCCGCAGGGCGGCAGAAACGCTGTTAAATCTCATGAAAATCAATGACGAAGTGGAGCATACAATAAAAGAAGTACAGGAGCAGACGAACAGAACGAATGACTCCGTCAATAAAATTTACGAGGCAACGGCACTGATTACGTCGATTGCGGAAGAAACCAATCTGTTAAGCCTGAATGCTTCGATTGAGGCGGCAAGGGCAGGAGAAAGCGGCAGGGGCTTTGCCGTGGTTGCCGATCAGATTAAAAAGCTGGCAGACCAGTCCAACGAATCGAGCCGTGAAATCGGTGAAACTACGCAGGTACTTATGGAGGATTCTGCAAAAGCCGTGGAAAATATGCAGCAGATGCAGCAGATTCTACAGAATCAGAGTGAAAGCATGCAGGCGACCCAAAATATTGTGGAAGAGGTGCTTTCGGGTATTGGGGAATCCATGCAGGGTATCGGACAGATTAAAAGCAGTACACAGCGGCTTGACAGCTCCCGCAGTGAAGTCGTGGAAGCCGTGTCGGCGCTCTCTGAACTTGCCGGAAACAACATGGAAGGCACGAAAAAGACATATAATGAAACAGAAGCGGTTGCAGGAACATTTAAACAGGTCTATGAAAGTGCCGAACAGCTCCGTCAGATTGCCGAACAGCTTGTACAGAGCATTGATTATTTCAAAATGTAAAAAAGAGGTTGAATTTCACACAGTAATGTGCTAAACTCGGCAATAAATAAAAAAGACAAACCGTTGAATAAGAGTAGTAGCATGAGTGTAAGAGATTACAGAGAACTGCATGTGGTGAGAAAGCAGTATTTCCGGTTCATGTGAATGGACTTATGAGGGCAGCCTGAAATGATAGTAGGAGCTGACGGAAACTCTAACCGTTATGATGAGAGCATATCGTCTGACTGTAGTAATCGCCGTTTTGACGGACTATAGAAAGACCGTATGTGAGATTTCCATACAGGTGGCATGCAGAAAAGATTTCTGTTCCTTTAGGGAACGGAAATCTTTTTTTTTATTTCGGTTTGTAACAAAAAGAAAAGAGGAAAGACCATGAAGGAAAAGACACAAAACGCAGGCAGAGGCGCATCCCTTGCAATGGGTGTTGCATTTGTCGGATTCACAACACAGTTTGGCTTAATTCCGCTGGTTAAGACGGGTTATTCTTATATCGGTTATGCAACGCTGATTGTGATTGTGATACCGTTTATTGTCCATATGATTGTAGGCTGCGTGAAAAAACAGCCGGTCATGGGCAGCGAAGCAGCTGAAAATTAAAAAACTGATACGTGTTTTGCGGGCATGAAAATGTCTGCGGAAAGGATAGAATCATGAAATTAGAAAATTATGAATTACATTTACCGAGCTATTCTGTAGGAAAAGAGGTCTATAACCAGATTGGAAAAATCTGTAAACCATACGGCACAAAGGTGCTTGTAATCGGCGGTAAAAAGGCGCTTTCTGCGGCATTTGACAAAATCAGTAAAAATGCGGCGGACGGCGGGCTGGATATTATCGGAAAAGAAATTTACGGAACAGACTGCACGTATGAGGCAGTAGAACGCCTTGCCGCACTGACGTCATTTCAAGAAGCCGATATGGTGTTTGCCGTGGGCGGTGGAAAGGCAATTGATACCTGCAAATGTCTGTGTATCGAGTGTGAAAAGCCGATGTTTACATTCCCGACAATCGCTTCCAACTGTGCGGCATGTACTTCTGTTTCAATTATGTATCATGAAGACGGCACATTTTTCAAACCACATTTCTTTACGCATCCGGCAGCTCACGCATTTATCGACACACAGATTATTGCCGCCGCACCGTACCGTTATCTGTGGGCGGGTATCGGCGACACGTATGCGAAAAATTACGAAGCTGAGATTTCTTCACGCGGTGAAAAACTGCCGCATTATACGGAGGTCGGGGTCGGATTTTCCAAAATGTGCCTGACACCGATGCTTGAATACGGCAGACAGGCATTGGAGGATAATAAAAAGGGTGTTGCAACCGAAGCACTGGAGCAGGTAGTTTTAGCGATTGTGGTTACGACAGCGATTGTATCCATTTTCCTTACAAGGGACTTTACACCGGATTACAACAGTGGTCTGGCACATGCCTGCTTTTATGCGCTGACGGCGTATCCGGTCATTGAAAAAGAACATCTGCACGGCGAGGTTGTCGGATTCGGTGTACTGTATGCCCTGCTTGTAGACGGACAACAGGAGGAATTTGAAAAAATCTATGCGTTAAATAAAGAGCTGGGACTTCCGGTGCGCATTGCCGATATCGGCATTACCGAGGAGCAGTTCTTTGAAACCATGGACAGGATTCCGCAGATGTCCGATATCCGCCATTATCCATATGCAGTGACAAAGGAAATGCTGATGCAGGCATATGAAACGATAGAACAGCTGCCAGTATAAAATGTCAGAATATTCATAATAAAATATACAATTTATAGAAAAGAATGAAAATAATTAAAATTTATTTGAAAAAAGTATTGACAAATAATAACCTGCGTGTTAATATACAATCACAAACAAACAAGAACTTCAAACATAAGAGTTCTTAAAAGGAGGTTGATTCCAATGCAGAACGAAGGAATACACCTACAATATGAGAGTGGTAAGGCATAGCAGTTCCCTCGCAAGAATACCTTTACCGATATAACAAATGGAAGATTCCTATAAAGAGATAGGAAAAGAAGGAAAAGGTAATACAGGCTGGCACTCATATTGAAGATTTACCACAACAATAATATGAAAGATTTCAGATTTGTGTAAAGAAACAAATACTGAAAAGGTATCAAAAATATACGACCGGAACACTTCTGATACCAGTAAAAGATTTTGGTTATCAACGAAATCAAAGTCAATGAAGATGCAGAAGTAAAAGGAAACTATATTTCAGATATCTTGAAACTGTCAGAACCCGTGAAAGATGACAGAAAGAAGCTTCATATTATCCGAATGAAACAGATTCAATGAAAGCAATTTCAAGGAATCAGGTATCATTCAAAAAAATGTATCAATGTTCTAAGTAAGAAAACAAAAAGGAAGATTTTTTAAAGAAAAGATTCCAAAAAGAAAACTTACGAGCAGGGAATAAAAAGGTGATGTTGCCTTTGTACAATCAGAACAGATTTCATCGAAGAAATTGAAAAATGAAGTAAAATTCATAAAATCAATGAAGAATCGAAGAAAAAGGAGTTTAAAATTGGATAACGCAGAGTCTTAGAACGGCCGTTGTATCAAACATTCGTAGTTGGTATGACGGTCGTTCATTTTGCTCATTTTGCATTAAAAAGCATGAAAAAGGAATAGTGCCAAAACGGCGGGAATATAGTATATAGCGTGAAAAAATGCCGGTGTAAGTATTTTTTGCATTGGAATTTGGTTCTTATGAAACAAATCTGCGCGGTAAAAATCTAGTATTTGTGGATTGGAGAGGTGTATGAAACTGCTGTGGAGGTCGGGACGCAGGCGCGGTAAAGCTGATGGCAAAGAAAAGGAAAAAGACATTAGGGAAAGCAGGAAACCGTGGTCGGGGATAACGGCACAGAAAGTAAGTATCGTGGCAGTGCTGTTTTTAGTAATGTATGCGCTGGGAGCGCTGACAGCAAAAAAGGCGGAGAGTGTCGGTGTGTCGGCATTACTGCATGAAAAAAGTGAAAACTGGGGACTGGGTTTTGGCACGGAAGGAAAGCCGCCGACAGGAAATGCGAGTGCAGAGGAATTAAAAAAATACAATGCGTATTTTATCGGGGATACAACACAGAATACGATTTATCTGACATTTGACTGCGGCTATGAAAACGGCAATACAGAGCCGATTTTAGATGCGTTGAAAAAACATGATGTAAAGGCGACCTTTTTTGTGGTCGGAAATTTTCTGGAAACCAGCCCGGAGATAGTCAAACGGATGATTGCGGAGGGGCATACGGTCGGCAATCATACCTATCATCATCTGGATATGTCATCCATTTCAAGCATGGATGCCTTTAAAAAGGAAACGCAGGACGTTGAAAATCTGTTTGAGCAGATTACAGGGACACCGATAACAAAATTTTACCGTCCGCCGCAGGGCAAATACAATATTGAAAACTTAAAAATGGCGCAGGAGCTTGGCTACCACACGTTTTTCTGGAGTCTTGCTTATGTGGACTGGTATCAGGATAAACAGCCGACAAAAGACGAAGCGTTTGGCAAGCTGCTTAAAAGAATACACCCCGGCGCAATCGTGCTGTTACATTCCACGTCCTCGACAAATGCGCAGATTTTAGACGAATTGTTGACCAAGTGGGAAGAAATGGGCTATACTATAAAACCGTTGACAGAACTGGCTGGCGCAGCAACATGACACATAATAAATGTATTGTTTGACAAAACTTTAGGAAAAATGTTTGGCGAAGCCGGGTGAAACGTGTAAAGATATAGATTTATGCGTGTACAGACAAAGAAAGAGAGTAAGATGAAGAAAAATGGGAGGAAACGAAACGTGAATACGAAAGAGTATGAAACAAAGGAGCTGCTTTCACGGTTTGCACCGTATTATAAGCCGCATATGGGGACGCTCTGCATGGATTTATTCTGTGCGGCGCTGACAACAATCTGCGAGCTTGTGCTTCCGCTGATTATGCGTTATATTACCAACGAAGGAATCCGGGATCTTGCGGCGTTGTCCGTAAAGACCATTCTGATGTTGGGTGCATTGTATCTGGTACTGCGTATTATTGATGGTATTGCCAATTATTATATGGCATATACGGGGCATGTTATGGGTGCAAAGATTGAAACCGGTATGCGTAAAGATGCATATGCGCATTTGCAGAAGCTGTCTGATACGTATTATAACAATACGAAAGTCGGTCAGATTATGGGGCGGATTACCAACGATTTATTTGATGTTACCGAATTTGCGCATCACTGTCCAGAGGAATTCTTTATTGCGGCGATTAAAGGCATTGCAGGCTTTGCAATTCTTGCAATGATTAATCTGTGGCTGACACTGATTATTTTTGTGATTGTGCCGGTTATGGTTCTATCCTGTATGAAGCTGAACCGCAAAATGAAAAAGGCATTTGCGGCACAGCGGTATCAGATTGGTGAATTAAATGCGCGTATTGAAGATACCTTGCTGGGTCAGAAGGTTGTGAAGGCTTTCACAAATGAAGATATGGAAAATCAGAAGTTTGATGTGGATAACCACAGCTTCTTTGGGATTAAAAAAGAAACGTATAAATATATGGGCGCATTCCAGACCACAACCAGAATGTTTGACGGTGTGATGTATCTGGCAGTTGTGGTTGCCGGCGGTATTTTTATGGTTAGAGGCATGATTCTGCCGGGCGATCTGGTTGCGTATATGCTGTATGTAACGACATTTATTGCAACAATCCGCAGAATCATTGAATTTGCCGAGCAGTTCCAGCGCGGTATGACGGGAATTGAGCGCTTTTTACAGATTATGGACGCCCAAATCGACATTTTTGACGAGCCGGGTGCAGTTGAATTAAAAGATGTAACAGGAGATATTACATTTAAAGATGTAAGCTTTGAGTATCCGGATGACCACAATCAGGTCTTTGAAAATCTGAATCTGACGATTCGTCCGGGCGAAAAGGTTGCCATTGTCGGACCGTCAGGCGGTGGAAAGACCACACTTTGTAACCTGATTCCGCGTTTTTATGATATTGATTCCGGCGAAATCAGCATTGACGGTAAAAATATCAAATCGTTTACGTTAAAGAGCCTGCGCCAGCAGATTGGCATTGTACAGCAGGACGTCTATCTGTTTTCGGGTACGGTGTATGACAATATTGTATACGGCAGCTTAAATGCGACAAAGGAACAGGTTATTGAAGCCGCAAAGCTTGCCGGGGCAGATGGATTTATCAGGGAACTAAAAGACGGCTATCAGACCTATATCGGAGAACGAGGTGTGAAGCTTTCCGGCGGACAAAAACAAAGAATCAGCATCGCAAGGGTATTTTTAAAGAACCCGGCGATACTGATTCTGGATGAAGCGACCTCGGCGCTGGACAATGAAAGCGAGTATGAGGTTGCTAAGTCGTTAGAGAAGCTGTCAAAGGGCAGAACAACGATTACCATTGCACACCGCTTATCCAGTATCCGCAATTCGGACAGAATCTTAGTGCTTACGCAGGAAGGCATTGCCGAAGAAGGAAACCACGAAGCACTTATGGAAAAGAAAGGCATTTACTACCAGTTCTATACCATGGCGGACCGGCTGAAATAGCGGCGATGTCAGAAGCGGAACCGGTCACTTCATTCTGCATAACGGATAAGCCTTCGGTTACGGTGGCGTTTGGTTCAAGCTGTTTTATCGTAGTTATCTTATATTTTACACATGTTTCGGATTTTCGCGCAGGGCACTTTCTACATATTCCATAATGTAGTAGTTGTCCTCCGGCATCTGGCAGCCGACGATATACGTGCCTTCATTTTCAGAAGAACGGATAATTCGGCCTTCCAGTACGGAATGGGCGGTCAGTGCAAAGTTATCAATGGCAATGGAAATGTCACGGCCCTTGGCAGAGGCAAAGAACGGGTCTTTTACCAGAAGGGCAAAACCGTTTGCACTGATATTGTCTAACTGACCCTTAAAGGTTTCACCGGAATTTTTCACGGTAATCGTACAGGTGTTGGAAATATCCATGCGTGGATATTTCCGGCGGTTTATAATCTGCGGACGGCTGGTAATCTGAATACGGTAAGTTCCTTCCGCAGCTGTTTTACCGCTGTCAGACTGAATCTTGGCATGGCTCCAGCAGTAAAGAACATTACCGACAGTAACCTGTACGGTACATGCTGCCGGTTTTGGCAGGCTGAGCTTCTTTTCAAGAGAGGCAAAAAGCGTATTTTCAACCTGTTCCAGTAATTCACCGTGGTATTCAATGTCTTTAGAAGAAGCATCATCATGAACGGTTACGGTCATCTTCATGCCGCGTTTTACATCATCAATGCCCATGAAACCGCCGATACCCAGTTCGCACATTAAATCCTGGATAACATCTTCAATGTTGTTGATATTCAGAGCCGTTTCCTCATATTTACTGCTCATGCGTTTGGTCGTTTCGTCAGAGTCGGAAATGCAGTTGGTCATGACATTTACAATATCAGTAACGTTTTCCATGTTGGAAACCAGCTGGCGGTTGGAATTTTCCACTTCTTTAATAGCGGTGTCAATAACCTGGATATGTTCACCCAGCTGTGAAGAATCCGCAGTAATTTTACCGACATTTTCGCCGGTTAAGGTTACTTTTTCAAGGGTCAGCTGAATCAGTTTCAAGGTCTGTTCGATAGAAGATGTCATTTTTTCTGAAATCTCATCCAGACGGGTTAAGGCATCCTGAATCTGACCGGATGAAGATTTGGTTTCGGTACTTAATGTGCGAATCTGTTCGGCAACGACCGCAAAGCCTTTTCCGGCTTCGCCGGCGCGTGCGGCTTCAATCGAAGCATTTAAGGCAAGCAGATTGGTCTGGCTTGAAATGCTGTCAATCGTACCGGTTTCTTCTTTTACTTTTTCAAATTCTGATTTGAATTCCTGTAAAACATTTTCAACTTCGCCAGACAGTTCAGACATCGTTCCGGCAGTTTTTACCAGTTCGTCAAGGTCTGCGGAACTGGTCTGTGCATGTGTAACGGATTCAGCTGTTAAGGAAACCATTTCGTTGATTAATGCAACAACGTGTTCCACCTGTGCATTAATATCACCGGTCATATCGGTGGAGGAGGTGGTATGCTGCTGTAATTTTCCGTTGTTGTCAGTTAATTCATTCATGCCAAGTAAAACAACGTCAGAGCCGTGTTTGTTTTCAGAAGCCAGTTCACGGACAACGGTAATACCGTTCATAATGGTATTGCTGGCAGTTTTTACCTTTTCAACGGTTGAGATGACACGCTGTAAGTCAGCCTTGATACTGTCGGTTAAAGCCCCATCAGATTCGTTTAAATGGCGGATAGACAGCACGTAGCAGATATAACATAAAACAATGCAGGATACCTGTAACTGGTAATTTTTTATATCAGCCGCAGAGTTGCAGCCAAGTACGACACCGCGGTATAAGGCGCTGCCGATGATGACAAGCGTATTGGCGATGCCGCAACGAATCATAAAGCTGCGGTTCTTGTAAAGAACCAGAAGGCTTGTGACAGGAAGCACATAGGTAAATGCAATCGGTGAAGCTGTTGTGCAGGATACAAAGGTATAAAAGATACCGTATCCGATAACAAGATCATATTTGTACAAATCAGTTGATTTTCCTTTTAGCCGCAGCAGAATATCGCCGATAAAGAAAGGAACCCAGCATAATACTACAAAAATAATGTAATTAGAAAACGGATACAGGCCGTTTGCGGCATCGGAGCCATAGTTGGCTGTGAGTAAAAGTGCAAAGACCAGCCAGATTCTGCGGGCTTTGATGTTGGCTTTTTCTTTGAAAACATTTTCATCATAGTTCATAAGTGTCATCTCCTGTTCTAGTATTTTTGAAGGAAATCAATCATGGATTTCATTGTCTGTAAACTTTCGTCAAGTTCCGGTTCAAATACGCTGAAAGCGTGTGTAAGCTTCGGATTTTTCGGAAAATTCAGTAAATCATGCGGCACCTGGTAACGTGCCAGTGCTTTTTCAAATTGTAACGTGTAGCGTTTTAAGTAATCGTTGTGGCTGGTTACCAGAAAACACGGCGGAAGTGCCTTTATAATATCAGGGTGTTCGGGATTTACAAACGGCGCAAAGGCACTCTTTTTGTAATTCTTTCCGTAAAGATACTTTGGAAGAAACAACCCGATTTTATCCTTTTTTGTTGTATAAAACATGCCACTGATGAGTCCCAGCGCATTGATATGTAAAGAAGACGGAGTGACTTTGGCAGCTTTTGCTGCGGCAGGGGCATGCTGCAGGGCAGCAGTGTAGGTTAAAAGACACGCACCGCCACTGTCTCCGACTGCATATACATGGGACAGATCACCGTTATCGGAAGAAATCCGCGTTTTTAAAAAGTCCATGGCACAGGCTAAATCCTGACACTGGTCGAAAAATGAACAGTCCGGTATCAGACGGTATTCCACGCTGTAGACTAAAAAACCAAGTTCGCTTAACCGCATGCAAAATAACCGGTTAAATTCTTTGCTGCCAAGTAAAAGTCCGCCGCCATGCACATTTACAATTACCGGGAGAAGTTCGCCGTCCTGTTTTTTCGGGCGGTAACAGTCCAGACGGTGTGAATCGCGGATGTGTGATTTACTGCTTTGCGGTGGGAAGTCCGTGTCCAAAGAAGTGTTGTCTTTTGCGGCAGAGCCGTCTGTCATATAAGGAATGTTTTTTATCTCTGTGACAGTATCCGGGAAAGTAAGTGTTAAATTCCGTTCGGCAGACGATTTCTCAAAGTCTTTTCGCTGTTTATAAAAATTTCTTATCATAAAGTCACTCATAGCAGTCTCCTATCATGGCCAGGGGGTTTTACCATGGCATCATATCATTATTTTAAGATATTTTTGAGGGCTTTTCAACAAAATAATGAAAATGATATCTTTTGATGGTGTCTGCGGGAATTAGTAGTCTTTTTTGATAAATTATGGTATACTTCTTAATAAAGAACTATGGCTGACTTACTAAAAGGAGAAATGTTTATGGAAAATTATAATGAAGCTTTTTTCAGGGCGAAGACGAACAAAAGAGCAAGCATAACATGGGTGCTTCTGCTGATCGTTGCGTGCATTTATTATGGCATCAAAGTCGGCACCGGAACACTGACACCGGGCTATTACGCAGCATTTGCGATTGTGGGCTGGGCAGTCTATATTGTCGGACAGGCACTGCTATTTATTAAAGGAATGGATTTTAAACCGTATAAATGGATTGTGGGACTGGGATATCTTGCATTTTATTCGGTCATTGCATGGACGGCACTCGACCAGATTTCATATGTGTTTATCCTGCCGTTAATTTCAATTCTGATTTTATACAAAGACCCGAAGTTTATCCGCACGATGATGTGGATTACACTTTTTGTACTGATTTCAAGTAATGCTTATAAGGGGCTGGCAAAGGGCATGATGGATTATATGGCAAGTCCTGAATGTGCATTACAGCTGGTCATTGTAATTGGTTGTTATGTTTGTACCAATATGGCAATCAAACATCTGGTAGAATCCGATGGGGCGCTTACGCAGTCTATTAAAAGCAACTTAGAGCGCGTTGTCCGTACCGTAGAACAGGTTAAGGATGCAAGTAATGCCGTTGTAGACGGTGTAACGGTTGTCCGTGAACTGGCAGACGAGAACAGAACGGGTGCCAATGATGTTATGAAGGATATGCAGAATCTCGATGCCAACAACAGTGTCTTAAATGAAAAGACCCTTTCTTCCATGGAGATGACAAAGGTCATTGATACACAGGTCAAAGGTGTGGCTGACCTGATGGAACAGGTAGTAGACCTGATCGGGGCATCGGTTGAACATGCCAATGTGAGTGCGGGTGAACTGGTAGAGGTTGTGGAAACAACCAATAAGATGGCAGACCTTTCAAAACAGGTTGAACAGATTCTGGAAGATTTTAAGAAAGAATTTGAAAATGTAAAAGAAGAAACCAGTACAATTGAGGGCATTACCTCAAAGACCAATTTACTGGCGTTAAATGCTTCCATTGAAGCGGCAAGAGCCGGAGAAGCCGGAAAGGGCTTTGCGGTTGTAGCCAATGAAATCCGTAATTTGAGCAGCGGCACACAGGCATCTTCTAACAGTATCATGGAAGCGCTTTCCCATCTGGAAGAAACATCCCAGAAGATGCTTGAATCCATTGCAGAAACCATTGAACTGATACAGGTTAATATTGAAAAGGTATCGAATGTCAATGTAAGTGTAACCAATATTACACAGGACGCTACCAGTCTTGGAGAGAATATTAAGGTTGTGGATAGTGCCGTTAAAGAAGTGGAAAGTTCTAACCGCACACTGACAGAGAATATGAATCAGGTCGGTGAAGTCATGGAAGTCATGACACAGAGCATCAGCGGTGCAGAACTGACGACAAAGACAATGTTAAGCAAGTACGAAGCCAGCGCAAAGAGTGCCATGGATATTGAAGGTGTAGTTGGTAAGCTGATGCGTGAACTGGGTGTTGGCGGATTTATGGGTGTTCAGGATATTAAACAGGGCATGAAGATTTCTATTGCTTTTGGGGATGCTGGCGGTAAGAAAGATGAATATCTGGGTGAAGTCGTAGACTGTATTGATAAAGATATTTTTGTAACACTGGATAGTAAGAGCGGACAGGCAGTTGATAAGCGTGACAGAAATGCGTTCTGCCGGTTAAATATTGTTGTGGATAATGTATTGTACTGCTGGGAGCACGTAGCAGTACAATACAGCAGACATGGCGAAAAGGGTCAGTTTAAGCTGAGCATTGAAACCAATCCACAGGTATTTAACAGAAGAAAATATCCGCGTATGCCGCTGGATAACAGATGTACAATCCGTATCAGCGGACAGGATACAGCTTATGACGGCAAGATGGTCAATATCAGTGCCAATGGTTTCGCATTTTCAGTAAACGATTCTGTATTTGAGCGTGCGAAGGGCAAAAATGTTACACTGGACGTTCAGGGCTTTGATGTGTTAGGCGATAAACCGCTGGAAGGCTGTGTTATCCGCTGTTCTAATAATGATGGAGAATATATTATCGGCTGCAGAATGCCGGAAGACAGCGAAGCAATTAAGGATTATGTAAGTAAGAATTACTGCGAATAAGATGCAGTACAAGCAGGATAACCCTCTGTTTACAGATATTGGTTTATAAAAAACTAGTGTGAACAGATGGCTTAGGTTTGTATAAATATTCACATTTTCCACATACTAACTCCAAAGCTAATATATAGCAAAAAGAGCGGCTTTATTGATTTGAACAGACATAGATTAATAAAGCTGCCGGCCCAAATATAGCATTGGAGGAAAGCAGATTATGAAAGCGACAGGCATTGTAAGAAGAATCGATGATTTGGGGAGAATTGTCATTCCCAAAGAAATCAGAAGAACGCTTCGCATCCGGGAGACAGACCCGCTTGAAATATTTACCGATAAAGAGGGTGAGATTATCTTAAAAAAATATTCACCCATCGGAGAGCTGGGGGCTTTTGCCAAAGAGTATGCGGAGTCGCTTGCGCAGACAACAGGGCATACCGTCTGCGTTTCGGACCGCGACCAGATTATTGCGGCAGCAGGTCCGGATAAAAAGGACATGATAAAAAAGAATATCACGAAAAAAATGGAGCAGCTTTTAGATAACAGAAGCACACTTGTTGCGGCAAGCGGGGACAGGGAGTTTGTGCCGGTTGCGGAGAATCTGGAAGAAGAATATAAGGAACAGGCATTAAGTCCGATTATCTGTGCCGGGGATGTACTCGGAGCAGTGATTATTACGACAAAAGACGGTAAAATACATTTTACGGATACTGAAAAAGCACTGGCTGTTGCAGCAGCTGATTTTTTAGGAAGACAGATGGAATCTTGATTGTGGAATTTAAGGGAGTATAAAAAACAGATGAAAAATCAAGAGTATTTAAAAGAAACGTATGAATGGAAGGACCTGCTGGCAATTGTGCATAAGCTGCGCCAGCCGGACGGCTGTCCGTGGGACAGCACGCAGACCTATGAGAGCATGAAAAAATGTGTCACCGATGAAGCCGCAGAGGTTGTGGAAGCCGTAGACAACGAGGATTTTATCAATCTGAGGGAAGAACTCGGCGATTTAATGCTTCAGGTGCTGATGTATGCAGAAATTGCGCAGGAACGGCAGGAATTTACACTGGATGATGTTATTGACGAGCTGGCAAAGAAACTGGTCAGAAGACATCCGAATGTATTTGGCGATGAAGAAATGTCAAGGACACCCGGTGAAGGATTAAGCGTGTGGAAACGCGTTAAAAAAGAAGAAAAGCTGGGACGGTTAAAAGAGTACGAAAAGATGTATGAACAGGGGAAAATCCCTTTGAAGGCACTTGAAAAACAGCGGGAGAAATGCCGCATTTTAGAGGCACAGGAAGGCGCAGAGTAGGCGTGCGTTGGCATTTTTACTAAATTTTTGACGGGATTTCATTACAAAACTCTTGAAATGCCGTGAAAATGCCTAAAATAGGCGGTTTGTATTGACAAAAGCTGTAAAAAAGTTTATAAATGATTTTGTTGGGGAAATCCAATAGAAATATACTGATTGAGGAGAGAAATTCACATGAATAAGACTGAGTTAGTTGCAGCAATTGCTGACAAGACTGAATTATCTAAAAAAGACAGCGAAAAGGCATTAAAGGCATTTATCGATGTTGTAGGTGAAGAATTAAAGAAGGGCGAAAAAATCCAGTTAGTTGGTTTCGGTACTTTTGAAGTAACTGAAAGAGCAGCAAGAACAGGTAAGAACCCACAGACAGGCAAGGAAATTAAGATTGCAGCCTGCAAGGCACCTAAGTTTAAGGCTGGTAAGGCTTTAAAGGATGCTGTAAACGCTTAATTTAAGGCAAAAGAGAATCTAAGGCTGCCGTGCCGCCGATTGTATAATCGCGGGTGCGGCAGTTTTTTCATATTTTAACACTGTCTTTCTGGCGGGGCTGCCGCCGGGATACAGCAAAAAGGAGCAGCGATGAGATTAGATAAATATTTAAAGGTATCCAGACTGATTAAGCGCCGTACCGTGGCAAATGAGGCGTGTGATGCGGGCAGGGTTGTGATTAACGGAAAAGTGGCAAAGGCATCTGCAGATGTAAAAGCCGGTGACGTGATTGAAATCGCATTTGGCAATAAGTCTGTGAAAGTCCGTGTAACCGATGTAAAGGATACTGTCAAAAAAGAAGAAGCAGCAGATATGTTTGAATATCTGTAGGCGGTTCTGAAATCATGCGGGCAGACATATACTGATACAATCAAGTATCAGGATGGAGGCCGTTATGGAAGAAAAAGTAAAACAGAAACGTCTGCATAAAATGCACATGGAAAACCGCAATAAGCTGGAAATGACGGGCATCATCGATGTCATTTCTTTTGATTTAAATAAAGTTATTCTGGAATCCGACTGCGGTATGATTACGATTAAAGGTGCGAATCTGCATGTCAGCCGGCTGTCCGTGGAAAAAGGAGAACTGGATATTGACGGTACGATTGAAAGCTATGCCTATTCCGAGGTAAATTCCTATGCCAAAAAGGGAGAATCCATGCTTGGAAGGCTGTTTCGATGATTGCAAAACTAATCTGGTGGGAGGGCAGGACATTATTGTCGGCACTCTTTTTAGGAATGGTGCTGGCATTAGAATATGACTGTATCCGTATCTTCAGACGCGTAATCCGTCATAAAAATATATGGGTGATGTCGGCAGAAGATATTTTGTACTGGATATATGCGGCAGTTACCGTATTTTGCATGACCTATGAAGTAAATGACGGTATTTTAAGAGGTTTTCTGGTGACAGGTTTTTTGGCAGGGGCGGTTTTATACCGGTATGCATTTGGCACATTTTTTGTAAAATACACTACAAAATTCATAAATTTATGTTTAAAGCCATTGAAAAAAGCACTCTGTTTGATTAAAATAGGAGTACATAAAATAACAGGCTGCATCAAAGCGGCGGCTGTAAGGAAAAGGGGGCAGGGCAATGAAGTTTGAAACACGCAGGGAAAGAGAAACAAGAAGAAAGCGGCAGAAACAGTCAGCAATTTTAGGCATGGTGCTTGCATTTGCCCTTGTCATGATTATGGGCGCTGTGATCTGGAGCGGCAAGCGGACACTGGAAAAGCAGAATAAAGAATATCAGGCACGCGTGGCACAGTTGCAGGAGCAGGTGGAAGAACAGCAGAACCGGTCTGATGAGATTGATGAATATAAAAAGTATATCCAGACCAAAAAATTTGCCGAAGAAGTTGCAAAGGATAAATTCGGCATGATTTATCCGGATGAACTGGTATTTAAACCGGAAAACTAATAAAATATTGTGACAGGTTACACTACCTGACAAAAACTGCACAAAACAGCGTCTATAATAGGCAGAAAAATGCCAGAAGCAGGAGGGGCTGTATGAGTGAAAGGGTGCAGGATTATGTAGTGGACTATTCCGTAACAAAGCTGGAGGAAACCGCCAGGACATTCAGACGTCTTGGCGAAGCGTATGAAAACGCTTCGGAACCGCAAAAAAGCGGTACCGGAATTTCCAAACAGCTTTTTTTAGTTGCGGATGTACTGGAAGAATGTATGACCATGTATGTGCATACGGAAGACGGAAAAAAAGATTTTGTCAGGGAACTGACACGCAAATGTTTCGTGAACGGGATACGCATAAAAAACGTACAGCATTTGTCAAAAAAAAATGGCAGAAATGCCATTGTGTTTCAGGCAAGGACTGTGGGCAGAAGCTGTGTGACAGCAAAAAAAGTTGTTCCGGTGCTCACGGAAGTGCTGCGGAGCGGATATTATCCGGATGATTCCAACCGCCGGATTATCAATGAAGAATATCATCAGTACATTTTTATTCAGGAAGACCGGTTTAAACTGCTCAGTGGTGTGGCAAGAATGAATAAGGGGAAAAGTCATTTTAATGGGGATAACTTTCTGATTTCGCGGTTAGAATGTGGAAAAGCCATTGCGGCGATTGCAGACGGCATGGGCAGCGGAAAACGCGCTTACATTGAAAGCCGTATGGTCATTGAACTGATGGAAAACTGTATTGATGCCGGGTTTGATGAAAAAGCATCCATTGATCTGATTAATTCTGCGTATATTGCAGGCGGCGGAACGGGAAATCCGGTAACAATGGACATGAGTGTGATAGACTGCCAGTCGGGGTATATGCACTGTATGAAGCTGGGTGCGGTATCCACCTTTATCAGGCGGGACAAGTGGGTGGAGATTATCCAGTCAACGACTCTGCCGATGGGGGTGTTAGAACAGGTCGATTATGACTGCACGACAAAGAAACTCTATGACGGCGATTATATTGTTATGGTCAGTGACGGAGTACTGGATAATATTCCGTGTGTGAATAAAGAGGAACGCATGGCACAGATGATTCATGCCCTGACGATACGGGAACCGTCTGCAATGGCAGAGAAACTTCTGGAACAGTCGCTTGCCTATAATGATATGAAAGCATCGGATGACTGTACGGTTTTGGTACTGGGACTGTTTGACACCTATGAAAAATGAGAATATAATTGTTTTATGGTAAAGAAAATATACAAATATATACAGGAACACCGGATGTTAGAAAATACAGGCATCCTTGTTGCCGGCTTGTCCGGCGGTGCGGATTCGGTATGTCTGGTGGCTGTTTTAAAAGAAATTATAGAAAAAGAACAACTGGATATCCGTCTTCTGGCGGTGCATGTCAATCACGGAATCCGCGGAACAGAGGCAGAACGGGATGAGCAGTTTGCGAAGCAGCTTTGCAGACAGTTATCGGTGGAATATATAAGCCGCAGGGTGGATGTGCCGTCTGTGGCACACCAGGAGAAGCTGTCAGAGGAAGAGGCGGGAAGAATCCTGCGCTACCGCATTTTTAAGGAAATTGCCACGCAGCAGGAAAAGCATACAGGCAGAAAAGTAAAAATCGCCGTGGCACACCATCAGAATGACCAGGCTGAAACCGTACTGATGAATCTGGTACGGGGCAGCAGCCTGCGCGGAATTTGTGGAATCCGTCCGGTGCGGGACAATATTATCCGTCCGCTCTTATGTGTGAGCCGTGCACAGATTGAGGAATATCTGACATTGCAAGGACTTTCTTATGTGACGGACAGCACCAATGAAGAACTGGTGTATACAAGAAATAAAATACGCCGGGAACTGATTCCGTATCTTGAGAAGAATCTGAATCCCAATGCCGTACAGAAACTGACGGAACTGGCAGACAGCGTTTTGCAGGTGGAAGAATATATTGAACAGCAGGCGGCAGGGCTGTATGAAAAGGCGGTTATTTTACAGCCGCAGGAAAATCCGTCAAAACCGTCCGTAAAGTTGTCTGTAAAGGCGCTGGTTTCTGCACCGCCGGTTTTAAAGCAGTATGTGATCCGGCAGGCAATAGAAGCAGCAGCCAATGGTGCAAAAGATATTTACAGGGTACATGTCGGGGCAGTGCAGGAGCTTCTTGAACATTCTGTCGGCAAATGTGTGAGCCTGCCGTATGGGCTGGTGGCGGTAAGGGGATATGATGAAATTACGATTGCGCGGAACAAAACGGCACACCTCGACAGCAGAAAGCAGTGTGGCGGTATACACGGCGGTACAGAGCAATGCGGAAGTATGCCGCAAAATCCGGCTGACAGTGCGGTGCAGATGCCGGATTTACTGGAATTTGAAAAAATATGGCGTGGGAAGAGAATAACTATTCCTGTCAATGAGCCGGTGTATTTTACACGGGTAAACGAATGCCGTAAGGCAGTGGCCATTTTAGAACAGGGCAGCTTATCAGAAATTTATGGAAATAACGACTATACGAAACTCTTTGATTATGATAAAATAAAGGATAATTTTTCTTTTCGTTTCCGGAAAACGGCAGATTTTATAAGGATTGACAGGAATGGCACGAAAAAGACCTTAAAAAAAGAACTGATTGATAAGAAAGTGCCAAGGCAGGTAAGAGATGCGGTTCTTCTGCTTGCCGTATCCGATGAGATATTGTGGGCGGCAGGTGTCAGACGAAGCAGTGCCGGGCTGGTTACGGATTCGACTCAAAGGATATTAAAAATAAGCGTAGTAATGCAGGAGGATAAATGAAATGGAACAGCACCATATCAGTGTGATGATATCAGAGGAAGAAATTGAAAAGAGAGTGTGTGAACTGGCAGCCCAGATCAGCAGTGATTTTGCAGGGGAAACCGTAAAACTGATCTGCATTTTAAAGGGCAGTGCTTTTTTTGCGTGTGAACTCGCAAAAAGAATTACCGTGCCGGTAATGATTGATTTTATGCAGGTATCCAGCTATGGAAGCGGCACGGTATCAAGCGGAACAGTTCAGATTAAAAAAGACCTGGACGAGCCGTTAAAAGATGAAAATGTTATCATTGTTGAAGACATCATTGATTCCGGAAATACATTGTCAAGACTTGTTCCGATGTTACAGGAACGCGGACCGAAAGATTTACGGATCTGTACACTGCTTAGCAAGCCGGAGCGCCGCGAAGTAGAAATAGATGTTGCTTATAACGGATTTGAAATTCCGGATAAATTTGTAGTCGGATATGGACTCGATTATGACCAGCATTACAGAAATCTGCCATATGTCGGTGTAATCGAAAGTGAATAAAGAATCAGGAGGCAAATTCCTCTCCTCGCCTTAGAGGCTCGGATTTTGCTTCGCAAAACAAGGAGGAATATATGAATACAAACAGAAATAAAATGGGAGGAGTTGGCATCTATCTGGTGGTTATAGCGGTGATTGCCGTGCTTTATTTTGCACTGGCAAGACTTTCACCATCGTCATCATCATACAGCTACAGCAATTTCCTGTGGGATGTCCAGAACGGATATGTATCCAGCGTGTTAATCAAGCAGAATTCAGAAGTGCCGACCGGTGTACTCTCTATTACCAAGACGGACAACGGCGAGGAACTGTTAAATGTTTCCGATGTGCATGAAATTGAACAGTTACTGCTGGATAACAATATCCGGTACACGTTAAAAGATGTGACAAGAGACAGCGTATGGATTACAACGATTCTTCCGTTTGGTATCTGTCTGGTGATTATTATTGTAATTATGATGATGACCAACAGACAGGCAGGCGGCGGTGGCGGCGCGAAGATGATGAACTTCGGAAAAAGCCGTGCCAAGCTGATGAACGGTACACAAAACTCTGTTACATTTAAAGACGTTGCCGGTCTTCAGGAAGAAAAAGAAGAACTTGAAGAAATTGTGGATTTCTTAAAAAATCCGGTGAAATATACAGAACTGGGCGCAAGAATCCCGAAAGGCGTGATTTTAACAGGTCCTCCGGGAACCGGTAAGACACTGCTTGCAAAGGCAGTAGCAGGAGAAGCGGGTGTGCCTTTCTTTAGTATTTCCGGTTCGGATTTCGTGGAAATGTTTGTCGGTGTCGGTGCTTCCCGTGTGCGTGACTTATTTGAAGAAGCCAAGAAAAACGCACCGTGTATCGTATTTATCGATGAAATCGATGCCGTGGCAAGACGCCGTGGTACCGGTATGGGCGGCGGACATGACGAGCGCGAGCAGACGTTAAACCAGATGCTTGTTGAGATGGACGGTTTTGGTATCAACGAAGGTATTATCGTGATGGCGGCAACAAACCGTATTGATATTTTAGACCCGGCGATTTTAAGACCGGGACGTTTTGATAGAAAAGTTGTTGTCGGACGGCCGGATGTACAGGGACGTCTTGAAATTTTAAATGTCCATGCGGCAAAGAAACCGCTCGGTGATGATGTGGATTTAGAAAGTCTTGCAAGAACCACAGCCGGATTTACCGGTGCGGATTTGGAAAATCTGTTAAATGAGGCGGCAATTAACGCAGCCAAGCGAAAAGAAAAATATATTACCAATGCAGATGTGAATTACGCATTTGTAAAGGTTGGCATCGGTGTGGAAAAACGCAGTAAGATTATTTCTGAAAAAGAAAAGAAGATTACGGCATACCACGAATCCGGACATGCAATTTTATTTCATCTGCTTCCGGATGTCGGTCCGGTGCATACGATTTCCATTATTCCGACGGGAATGGGGGCAGCAGGTTATACTATGCCGTTGCCGGAACGAGATGAAATGTTTAACACACGCGGAAAAATGCTTCAGAATATTATCGTCAGCTTAGGCGGACGTATTGCGGAAGAACTGGTATTTGATGATATTACCACCGGAGCATCACAGGATATTAAACAGGCCACGGAAACTGCCCGGTCAATGGTTACAAAATACGGCTTTTCATCAAAGCTGGGATTGATTAATTATGATAACGACAGTGATGAAGTCTTTATCGGCAGGGATCTGGCACATACCAGACCGTATGGTGAAGAAGTGGCTTCCCAGATTGATACGGAAGTAAAGAACATCATTGACGAGTGCTATGGCAAAGCCAAAAAGATGATTGAGGAGCATATGGACGTGCTTGAAAAGAGCGCACAGCTGCTTCTGGAAAAAGAAAAAGTAACCCGTGAGGAGTTTGAGGCGTTGTTTGAAAATTAGATTGTATTCAAAGGGTGGGGAAACGGTTGTGAAATATGCACAAAAAAAATCGACAAAATTCGTCAAGATTGTGAACACTTCACTTTGCGTTCATGATACTATAATTAACGTAAAAACCCCCCAATACATTATATATTTTTTGCTACACCCCATAATAAGTGAAATACCTTCTCCAAAAAGGACAGTCCCCCCAGACTGTCCTTTTTATTTGCACGAGTAACGATGAGAATGGATAATTTAAAGAAATCTTCCATCCTGCTTGCAGGAATGGAAATTTTTTAAATTATCTATTCGAGGAGCACCGCGTCATAGGTAAGAGCGTATTTTATAAAGTAAATAAATTACGAAGCAGAAACGCTCTTACCTATGCCATCGTTACGAGTTAAGAGAAGCCGTAAATTAAAGAAATCTTAATAAATATATCTTACAGTTGAATAAATACCCGTAATGATATAAAATTATATATGATTAATGTCAAGGAGTATTTTCTATGATAATAAGCGCAGGAGTTGAGAACCTTACATCATGGGAAAGAAAGCTTTTGTATATGTGTAATGCAAGACCAACCATTAATACAAGAGCTTTATTTTCTGATGCGACAAACGATTACAGATGTCCGGCAGAGCCTATGCCGGGTGATACAGTTAAGATACGATTAAGAACAGGTCGTTATAATGTAGACAAGGCGTATATATATGTTAATAATGTAGAATACCCTATGACAAAGATTAAGGCAGTTGGAGTATTTGATTATTACGAGGCTGAGATTAAAGTTAATAATGACAAATTATATTATTATTTCAAGGTAGAGACTGGAAAGGTTGTATGCTATTACAATCAGATAGGAGCTATTAAAGAACTTAATACTTATTATAATTTCCAGATTATGCCGGGATTTAAGACACCTGACTGGGCAAAGGGCGCAGTTATGTACCAGATATTTGCCGATAGATTTTGCGATGGTGATAAATCTAATAACGTGCTTGATGATGAATACAGTTATATAGGCGAACACGTCTGTCAGGTTAAGGATTGGGATAAATATCCAGCCAATATGGGTGTAAGAGAGTTCTATGGTGGCGATTTACAGGGCGTGCTTGATAAGCTTGATTATCTTAGCGAGCTTGGTGTCGAGGTTATTTATTTTAATCCGTTGTTTGTTTCGCCATCTAATCATAAGTACGATATACAGGACTATGATTATATAGACCCACATTTTGGTGTTATAGTAAAAGATGATGGGGAACTTTTAAAAGAAGGTGACCAGAACAATACTAATGCAACACGATATATTAACAGGGTTACAAGTAAGGAAAATCTTAAAGCGAGTAATGAGTTCTTTGCCAAGGCAGTAGAACAGATACACAGCAGAGGAATGAAAGTCATAATAGATGGAGTGTTTAACCATTGTGGTTCATTTAACAAATGGATGGACAGGGAACACATTTACAGTTCTAGTGATGACGATTATGCCTGCGGTGCATATGAGAAGTATGAAAGCCCATATCACAGCTTCTTTAAATTCTATGGTAATCAGTGGCCGGATAATGGTTCATATGACGGCTGGTGGGGACACGATACACTTCCTAAGCTGAATTATGAAGACTCAGATACACTTGAAAAGTATATTATAGATATTGGAAAGAAATGGGTATCTCCACCGTACAATGTAGATGGCTGGAGGCTTGATGTTGCAGCTGACCTTGGGTACAGCAAGGAATATAATCACACATTCTGGAAAAAGTTCAGACAGGCTGTTAAGGAAGCTAATCCGGAGGCAATAATACTTGCAGAGAATTATGGTGATTCATATGACTGGCTTCAGGGTGATGAATGGGATACAATTATGAATTATGATGCCTTTATGGAGCCTGTAACGTGGTTTCTTACAGGAATGGAGAAGCATAGTGATGAAATGCGCCCTGATTCATTAGGTAATCCTGATTATTTTTTTGGCGCTATGCACCATAATATGGCAAGAATGGGTGGACAAAGTTATTCTATATCTATGAATGAGCTTTCTAACCACGACCATTCAAGATTTCTTACAAGAACTAACCATATTGTTGGCAGGGTTGATAAGCTTGGATCAGAAGTGGCTAATCAGAATGTGAATAAGTTTGTATTTATGGAGGCTGTCATTATTCAGATGACGTGGCCGGGTGCACCAACTGTATATTATGGAGATGAAGCGGGAGTGTGTGGTTTCACAGACCCTGATAACAGAAGAACTTATCCATGGGGACATGAAGATAAGGAGCTTATAGACTTTCATAAGGCAGCAATAAAGATGCACAAGGAGAATGAGGTATTAAGAACCGGCTCGTATAAGCAGCTTTATTCAGCACATAATGTTATTGCATATGGAAGATTTACATCAGATGATGCAGTGATAGTTGTTGTTAATAATGGGGAAGATGAGATAAGAGTTAATATACCTGCCTGGGAGACTGGACTTGCTATGGATGATGATGTCGAGCAGATAATGGTAACATTTGAGGGCGGATATTCAACAGACAGACAAGGTTACAGACTTAAAGACGGAATTCTTAATATAGGCTTAAGAAAGACTTCAGCTACAGTGTTAAGACGTCTTAGATGGTAGATAATGCTGTTAAAATATAATACACAGAAGTAAGAATGAGGAGTAATGTATAATGGCAGTAGATAATAACGAGGAAAAGAATAAAATAGTTCTTAACCGTAAGATGAGATTATGGAACAAGTATAAGAAGCCGGTAATAGGTGTTATTTTGGCTGTAGTAGTTATTGCAGTTGTTGCAATTGTTCTTAAATTATGCAGTATTGGAAAGCCGGTGGAAGATAAGGCGACAACACTTGCCAATAACAATAATAATAACAATGATATAATTATTACACAGTCATCTATAGAGATGTCTAACAATGAAACAACAAGTGCAGCTGATACAGAGAGTACAACATCAGCTGTAACAGAAAGCACAACAAGCAGTACAACATCAGCAGCTCAGGTATCAGGCGGAGTTGCCAGGATTACAACTAAGGCAGAGATACAGGAATACACATCACGTTCTAATTATGATGATGCAGTATTCTTTGGTGATATGATTGTATCAGGTATAGGTGAATATGGTTATCTTGACACATCACGCATATTCTCAGATAATAACCTTACAACAGATAAGGCACTTAATTCAGTGTCAAGTGTTGCGGCGGCTAATCCATCTAAGGTATATGTCCTTGTTGGACTTAACGACCTTAACTATGGAACAAGGTCAGGAGAGAATGTAGCTGAGAGAATAGGTTCAATAGTAGAATCGCTTAAGGAAGCAATTCCATCAGTAAAGGTATATGTAGTGTCACTTCTTCCTATAACACAGAGCTTTGAGGCAAAGTCAAATGTAAAGATAACACAGGCGGCTATTGATGAAGCTAATAGCACACTTGCAGCCAGGGCGACAGAGTATGGAATGACATTTATAGATATAGCAGATGCATTTAAGGATGAGTCTGGATATCTTAATACAGATGTATCAACAGGTGGATATAACCTTAATCATAACTATTACCCATTCTTCCTTAATAATATATCGGGAGCGTCTAACTAATGAAATTTTATGTAATGTCACTATTTCCACAGATGATTTTGGATGGGTTGAATACAAGTATAACAGGCAGGGCTATAGATTCAGGAGTATTGTCTATAGAAGCTGTTGATATAAGGGATTTTTCCAATAATAAGCATATGAAGGTAGATGATTACCCATATGGCGGAGGAGCAGGAATGGTTATGCAGCCGGGACCCGTGTGCGATGCTTATGAGAGCATAGCAGCCAGATGTTCAGGCAGACCAAGGGTTGTGTATATGACACCACAGGGGCATACATTTAACCAGCATATGGCAGAAGAATTTGCCAAAGAAGAAGAACTTGTAATTTTGTGTGGACATTATGAGGGAATTGATGAGAGAGCACTTGAAAGCATAGTTACAGACTATGTGTCAATTGGAGATTATGTCCTGACAGGTGGAGAGCTTCCGGCGATGGTTGTTATCGACTCAGTGTCAAGATTAGTTCCGGGAGTACTTAATAATGATGAGTCAGCCCAGACAGAGAGCTTCTCAGATGGTTTATTAGAATATCCACAGTACACAAGACCAGCCAATTACAAAGGTATGGAAGTGCCAGAAGTATTATTATCAGGTCACCACGGCAATATAGAGAAGTGGAGGCACGAGAAGTCGTTAGAACGTACTAAGAAGTACAGACCGGACTTATATGAGAAATATATGGCTGAGAACAATAATAACAGTTAAAATAATTGTTGACGGATAAGATATTTATGTGGTAAACTAATCAAGTCTTTTGGTGAATAACTTGATTGTTTACTACAGGATATTATGATGTGAAGTCACAATAAGCCTAGATAGCTCAGTCGGTAGAGCAGAGGACTGAAAATCCTCGTGTCACTGGTT
>ERZ772870.685-NODE-685-length-33800-cov-5.818343_pt1 | contig 33800 bp, 20 predicted proteins | sample MGYA00511376_ERZ772870 | MGnify/ENA primary metagenome ERZ772870 (study PRJEB29015, sample SAMEA2737719) | human gut metagenome | biome: human gut; feature: human-associated habitat; material: faeces | place: China | collected 2012 ... | reverse complement strand
GAAAATAAATTGTCAAAGGTTATAGTGAATATAGAATGTCAAAAAGATGAACCAACTGCATATAGCATATTAAACAGGGCAATCTTTTATGCTAGCAGACTTATATCATCACAAAAAGAAAGAGATTTTGTAAATTCAAACTATGATGATATAAAACAGGTATTCAGCATATGGGTTTGCATGAATATGGGAAATAACAGTATGGCGCATATTCATCTTACAAAAGATGAAATACTAGAAACTTATCAATGGAAAGGAAATCTTGATTTATTAAACATTGTGATGATAGGGATAACAAACGAACTTCCGGAAAAAGATGAGAAATATGAACTACATCGTTTGATTTGTGCATTGCTTTCAAATGAAATACAGAAAAATCAGAAGTTTGATATTCTTGAGAAAGAGTATAATATTCCAGTTGATACAGAGTTGAGAGAGGATGTGAGCGTTATGTGTAATCTGAGTTTAGGAATAGAAGAAAGAGCTGAGGCAAGGGGCGAAGCAAGAGGCGAGGCAAGGGGCGAAGCGAGAGGCGAGGCAAGAGCTGAGAAAAGGAACAATGAAAAGGTTGTTATGAATATGTATAAAAAAGGCTATACGACAGAGCAGATAGCGGAAATTGTGGAGCTGGGTGAGGAAGAAATAGAGGATATTATAAAAAACAACAATCGATAATACAATTAGCAGGCGGTGTATTCCGTTCCGCTGTCCATTATATGAAATTTAGCGTCTGTTTTACAGCAGACGCTTTTTCTGTATAAAAATATATGCTGCAAATAGTTTTGAAAGCACAATATAACAGTTGACAAAAATTACCCCACATATTAAAATACATTTATCTATAAATGAAAAAGGCTGTGAAAAGAAAAGTATGTTACAGAAAATATTACAGAGAACCCGTAGCGTTGCTTGGTACATTATGTGTTATGTATGAGGGAGCGACCCGTTGCTGAGAAAGGGCGTATGGAATGTGGCAGAAGATGGTCTTGGAGCCGTACACTCTGAACATAATCTTATGTTTATGCCGTAGGTGTAAATAAAAATGATAGCATAGCAGCATAAAAAGTAGGAGGTACCGGGTACGCCCGTTAAAGCGTGGCACTGTGATGGCAGTGGTTGAGGTTCGCATTCTGAAGTGCGGATGAATTAAAGTGGTAACGCGGTATAATCGCCTTTAAGAATATTTTATGATGTTCTTAAAGGCTTTTTTATTTTATAGGAGGTTCAAAATGGCAGAGAAAAAGAAATTTTATTTAACAACAGCGATTGCTTATACATCAGGTAAACCGCATATTGGAAACACATATGAGGCAGTTCTTGCAGACAGTATTGTAAGATTTAAAAGACAGCAGGGATATGATGTCCGTTTTCAGACAGGAACAGATGAGCATGGACAGAAAATTGAGATAAAAGCTGATGAAGCAGGTATAACACCAAAGAAATTTGTTGATGATGTATCGGGACAGATTAAGTCAATCTGGGATTTAATGAATACTTCATATGATAAATTTATCAGAACAACTGACGAATACCATGAGAAGCAGGTTCAGAAAATATTTAAAAAGTTATATGAGCAGGGAGACATCTACAAGGGATATTATGAAGGAATGTACTGTACACCTTGTGAATCATTCTTTACATCATCACAGCTTGTAGATGGAAAGTGTCCTGACTGTGGAAGAGAATGTCAGCCAGCAAAAGAGGAAGCATATTTCCTTAAACTCAGCAATTATGCAGACAGACTTATTGAGCATATAAAGACACATCCTGAATTTATCCAGCCTGAATCACGCAAAAACGAGATGATGAATAACTTCCTTCTTCCGGGACTTCAGGATTTGTGTGTATCACGTACTTCATTTAAATGGGGCATTCCTGTAGACTTTGACCCGGGTCATGTTGTATATGTATGGGTTGATGCGCTCAGCAACTATATCACAGGACTTGGATACGATGTTGACGGAAACAACGATACAAGTGAAACAGGAACAGACCTTTTTGAAAAATTCTGGCCTGCTGACCTTCATCTTATAGGTAAGGACATTCTTAGATTCCATACAATTTACTGGCCTATCATGCTTATGGCACTTGGACTTCCACTTCCAAAGCAGGTATTCGGTCATCCGTGGCTGCTTCAGGGCGAGGGCAAGATGAGTAAATCAAAAGGAAATGTAATCTATGCCGATGACCTTGTAGATATGTTCGGAGTTGATGCAGTTCGTTACTTTGTACTCCACGAAATGCCATTTGAAAATGATGGTGTGATTACATGGGAGCTTATGGTTGAGCGTATGAACTCAGACCTTGCCAACACACTTGGTAACCTTGTAAACAGAACAATTGCAATGTCTAACAAGTACTTTGGTGGAGTTGTTAATAAGACTGGCGTAGAGGATGCTGCAATTGACGGTGACCTTAAGGCTGTTGTAACAGCAACAAGAGATAAGGTTCAGGCAAAGATGGCTACACTTCATGTAGCAGATGCTATCACAGAAGTATTCACACTCTTTAAGAGATGTAACAAATATATTGACGAGACAATGCCTTGGGCTCTTGCAAAGGATGAGGCACAGCAGGACAGATTAGCAGAAGTGCTCTATAACCTTGTTGAGAGTATTACAATCGGTGCTAATCTTCTTAAGTCTTTCATGCCAGAGACTACAGATAAGATTCTTGCACAGCTTTACCCAGCTAATCCAGAGGCAGGAGTAAGAGATTTTGATGACCTTGCTACATTTGGCTTAAGAGAAACAGGACTTAAGGTTACTGAGACTCCAGAGATTCTTTTCGCAAGACTTGACTTCGAGAAGGACCTTAAGGAAAAGGTTGAGGCTATTCAGGAAGCTCAGAAGAAGGCTAATGGTGTTACAGAATATCCACAGGTTGAAGTTAAGCCTGAGATTACATTTGATGATTTTGAAAAGGTTCAGTTCAGAGTTGCCAAGGTTCTTACATGTGAAGCTGTTAAGAAGACAAAGCTTCTTAAGTTCGAGCTTCAGATTGGTGATGAGAAGAGAACTATCGTATCAGGTATCCAGAAGTACTATAAGCCAGAGGAGCTTATTGGTAAGAAGTTAGTTGTATGTACTAACTTAAAGCCAAGAAAGATCTGTGGTATTGAGTCACAGGGAATGATTATCTCAGCATGGGATGATAAGGATAACTTATCAGTTCTTACACTTGAGAAGGATATTATTGAAGGCGCAGAGATTGGCTGATAGATATGAAGATATTTGAAACTCATGCTCATTATGATGATGAAAGATTTGATGAGGACAGAGATGAACTTATAAGCAGCATGCTTAGTGATACAGGGGAGCTTGATTACATTGTTAATGTAGGTGCAAGCCGTCAGGGTTGCGAGGCTTCCCTTGCACTTGCTGCACAATATGAAAAGGTATACGCAGCGATTGGTTTCCACCCGGAGGATATTGTCAGATTGAAAGAATCGGACATTGAATGGCTGGAAAACATGCTTGGTGAATCTAAGGCAAGAAAGATTGTTGCACTTGGAGAAATCGGACTTGATTACTACTATGTGTCAGATGATGCAGATGTGGCGGCGGCTGAGAAGAAGCAGCAGCGTGAATGGTTTGCAGCACAGATGAATGTAGCGTACCGTACACACATGCCGGTAATGATTCATTCAAGAGATGCATGTCAGGAAACAATCGACATATTAAAGAGTAATCATGGACAGGATACAGGCGGAATAATCCACTGTTATTCATACAGTAAGGAAGCAGCAAGAGATTTTCTTAATATGGGCTTCTCTATAGGAATCGGCGGCGTTCTTACATTTAAGAATGCCAGGAAGCTTGTGGAAGCAGCAGCGTATATACCGATGGATAGAATTGTTCTTGAGACAGACAGCCCATATATGGCACCTGAGCCTAACCGAGGTAAAAGAAACGACAGCCGCAATATAAAATATGTTGCAGAAAAGCTGGCGCAGATTAAAGGGCTTGATACGCAGGAGGTTATTGATATCACTAACCGGAATGCGAGAAGGCTGCTTTTTGGAGAGTAAGGTTTTGAGGACTTTGCCGGCATGGCAGCCCTTTCTCTTGTGTAAATTGGGCTGAAACCTATAAATTATAATAAAACGGCTATTTAGTAGGTCTTTTAACGTGGTTTTTATCGTTAAAGTAATGAAAACACCTACTAAATAGCCGTTTTTTGTTGTTGTATAGGTCTTTAGTCTAGAAGTAACCTGATTTACGTGAATTTTGCTGTAAAAACACCTACTAAAGCAGTGAAAATGCGACTACTTATAGGTATCACGTTATCTACCTGCACACTCGAATCCACATCCTACGCGATTGGTATAGTTATTTACGAAACATTGTACTAACCCAGCAGGTTACTAAGCTCTGCAAACTGCCCAAGTGTAAGGGCTTCGCCGCGGATAGTAAGCGGAAGTCCCATAGTTTCTAATGCGTTGGTAAGAGCTTCTTTCGTGATGCCGATGCCGGAATTGCCGACACTGTTAAGCATAGTCTTTCGGCGCTGGTTAAATGATGCTCTTATTATCTTGAACATAAGATGTTCATTCTTAACATCAACAGGTGGAGTTTTGAAGCGCTCAAGACGGATAACCGCTGAATCAACATTAGGACGAGGCATGAAGCAGCTAGCAGGCACATTAAGCACAACCTTAGGCCTGGCATAGAACTGTACAGCAAGTGAAAGAGCACCATAATCTTTAGTTCCAGGACCGCACTGCATGCGGTCAGCTACCTCTTTCTGAACCATGATAGTTATACTGTCTAATGGTACATGGCTTTCAAAAAGTCCCATAATAATAGGTGTAGTTATATAGTATGGAAGATTGGCAACAACCTTGATTGGTCTGCCTCCATTCTTCTCATCAGCAAGCTTCTTAATATCAAGCTTTAAGATATCTTCATTGATTACTGTTACATTGTCATAATAAGAAAGTGTGTCCTCTGTAAGGATAGGAATAAGCTTCTTATCAATCTCAACGGCAACAACTTCTCTGGCATTCTCACACAGAATCTGAGTCATTGTTCCGATTCCCGGACCAACTTCAACAACGAAATCATCTTTGGTAACGCCTGCTTCACGGACGATTTTCTCAACAACATTTTCATCTATAAGAAAGTTCTGACCGAACTTTTTCTTGAAATCAAAACCATATCTGTTAAGCACGGCAATCGTGTTAGTTGGGTTGCCGAGGTGCATAACATTATTATATTTATTATCGCTCATATTGCCTCCAATCTATAAGAATAATGTTATGAAACTTAATAAAAAATGTCAAGCTACAATAAAAATGTAGTGCAAAAGCAACTTTTGTATGATACTATAGTACTACTTACAATCGAGAACATATTATCAGGAGATATCATGAGCATTAATAAAAAAGAATTTAATCTGGAACAGGTTGTTAAACTATGCGTGGTTGTTAACATATCGTTGTTTTTATTTGTTGCATTTATGCTGATATTATTTGTATATTTTAATATAACACCAATGATTTATTACAGTGTAATAGCAATGATTGGTTATGTGTTATATTTTATGCTGTTAAAAAGGCAGAAAGTGTGTGCATATATGTGGTGTGTGTATGCAACAATTATAATTTATATGGCTATTGCAACAATATGTCTTGGGTATAAATGTGGATTTCATCTGTATAGCATGTCATTAATACCTATAATATTTTATTCACAATACATATCAACCAAGATCGATACAAAAGACCCGAATCCACTGGCTGTGTCGATAGCAATAGTTGCTGTAAGTATAATATCATCAGCAATAGCTATAATTAACGGACCATTGTATGAAATTAATAAAACAATTATATCTGTGATGCTTGCATGTAATGCAATAAGTGTATCAGCATTTTTAATATATTATACTAAGGTGATAGTCGATCTTGTTATTGAGTCTGAGAAGAAGCTTAATTCAATTGCCAACATTGATCTTCTGACAGACCTTTACAGCAGAAGATATATGATTAATTATCTTGAAGAATATGATGCGGACGATGAAGGCTGGCTTGCAATGGCAGATGTAGATGATTTCAAGAAAATAAATGATACATATGGACATAACTGTGGTGATTATGTGTTAAATTTCATTGCACAGAAGATGAAAAATATATGCAGTAACTGTGTGATTTCAAGGTGGGGCGGAGAAGAATTTCTTATATATAATGGAACACACGACAGCACACATGAAGTATTAGAAAAATTGAGGAGAGAAATAGAAAACTCTGAATGTATTTATAAACAGCAGAAGATAAATATATCACTAACAATAGGAGTGGCGCAGAGAAATGCCGATGGTGATATAGAAGAATGGATAAAGCGCGCAGATGACAGGCTTTATTACGGAAAAAATAACGGAAAGAATATGGTGGTAGATTAAGATAAAACCTCCCTGATGGAATATTTTCTTAATGCATGGCATAAGGTGCATAAGAGAGTTAATCATCAGGGAGGTTTATTGTGGATTATCAGCGTCTTGTTTCATACATATATTCATATCCGGAGGGAGTAAAGGGCAGAAATGCAGGCTTTGCAAAGGCATTAGTTCATCAGGGGCAGTTCAAGTTAAGCATCAGTTTAAGAGGCGTTAAAACAGACAGTCCGGAAATGTTTGGAATATATATGATGGTTGCTGACAGCGGCTACAGGCTTATAAAGTTAGGGGAATGTCTTGTAAAAATGGGACAGATGGAATACAGTGGAATATTCAATCCTGATAATATCAATGAAACCGGTTATGGATTTAAGGATATATGCGGGCTTGCGGTTGCAAGGGAGGATGCAAGATATGACTGTATGCTTTCAATGTGGAAAGATGAAGATGTAACTCCTGATATGCTTGTGTTCTCAGGAATGGACGCAAAGAAGCAGGCTGAGGCCGAGATTGTCATAAAAGAGCGCATGCGGCAGAGTGATGAGGAAGAGAAACGACAGGAGACAGCAGAGTCTTCGGTGGTCAGACAAGAGATGGCTGGATACAATGCAGCAATGAGGGAACGGGGACAGTCAGAATCAGGCGGACAACAGCCGGTCCAGTCAGAATCTGCAATGTTGGCAGGAAAATCAGAAATGGTTCAGACGAAACAGATTGTGGTGGAAGAACAGCAGATAGTTCAGACAAAACAGGCAGAGGTGGCTGCCGAAAGTGTAACCATGCCGGAGAATATAAAAGCTGATGGAGTAGCAGCTAAAATACCTGCGGAAACACAACATTTGCAGCAAAAAGCACACAGAGCCAATGCAACGCAGACGGATCCTTTTGAAAAGCTTTTTGTGCGGGCTGATTATATAGATGCATTTGACGATGATTACTTCTATGATTGTATAGAAGTGTCGCCAGAGAAGTTAAAGTGTCTTAACCAGAATGAAATTGACATCGCGGGAAACAGCTTCCTGCTGCATGGCTATTATAATTTCAGACACATACTTTTTGGAAGAGTGCGCGATAACCTTGATAATACTAAATATTTCATTGGCGTTCCGGGGATGTACTGCAACCGTGAACGTTACATGGCTTCAATGTTTGGCTTTAATAATTTTAAGAAGAGTCACAGGAGTGACTATGCCAATCCATATTTCGGATACTGGTATCAGGAGATATAGACGAATCTTAAATGATCCTGCCATGAGCCGTTAAGCTTTACATAGGAGTAGGCGGTACCTTCAGATATAAAGCCAAGAGATTTGACAAGATTAATAGAGGAGATGTTTTCAGGGTGAATGTAAGCTTCAATCCTGTGCATCTCCTTTTCGCGTGTAAGAATCTCAAGCATATGTTTAACCATAAGGCTTCCAAGTCCTAACTGGCGGTAATTCTTATCAATCTTATATCCTATGCGGCAAGAACGGTTAATGCTTGTAACACCAAAAAAAGATACAGAGCCGAGAATTTCACCTGGTAAGTCGTCAGAAAAAAGGAAAAATCTACCAAATTCACCCTTTAGTAAAGCAGCATATTCAGCTTTAAGCGTGGCTGCAATATATTCTGTTGTATAGAAATTATCGGGCTTGGCAGCTTCGTATCTGTCGAATTCCTCACGGTTAGAGCTGTAAAATTCAAGTACTTTTCCTGCAAATGTTTCATCAAGTACTTTAAGCTTCATGCCTTCAAAAGCGTATTCAAATTTCATAATCATTCTCCATCAGTAGTGAAAGTAGTATTCTTTTTCTTGCTTTTACGCAGTTCCTTGAAAAATGTTGTGAGCATTTCTGAACATTCTTCTTCACATACACCTTTAGTAATTTCGCACTGATGATTAAATGTCGGAATCTGCAGTATATTAAGTATAGAACCGGCACATCCTGCTTTAGGGTTCATTGAACCGATTACAACGCGCGGAATCCTTGCCTGAACAATAGCACCTGCACACATCTGGCAAGGTTCAAGTGTAACATATAAAGTGCAGTCTTCAAGCCTCCAGTCGTTCATATATTTACTGGCTTTCTTAATGGCAGTAATCTCGGCGTGACCGAGAGAAGTCTTATCTGTATTACGGCGGTTGTAGCCTCTTCCTATAACCTTTCCTTCATACACAATTACACAGCCAATAGGTACCTCATTAAGCTTATAAGCCTTCTTAGCCTGCGAGATTGCCTGTTTCATATATCTATAATCATCTTTTTCAAAATCTACCTGAGTATTATCCACTAAATTATCCTCCACGAAATATTATAAAAATTTTAACTTTTTTGTGAAAATGCGTCAACTTATCAGGAACATTTTTCGTATTAATAATAAAAGGAGGGAACGTACGCAGAATTATGATTGCACTGGCACAGAGTAGTAGTATAATGATTATATAAGCAGGCAGTATCGGGGTTATCAAAAGTCTTATACTTCATGCATCGGTAGGACAATTCATGATTGTACGTTACATGGCAGAGTTAGCAGCTGAGCTTATTATTATGCTGGTTATGATGAAGGTTGGAAAATCATTAGGAAAGAGAAGGTACAGGGTATGAAATTAGAGGTGAGGAATTTAAAGAAAACTTATGGTACAGTTCAGGCACTGAAGGGGATTAATTATACATTTACACCGGGAGTATATGGTATTCTTGGTGCTAATGGAGCCGGCAAGAGTACTATGATTAATCTTATCACTGATAATGTATCGAGAGATAAGATGAATGGTGGAAGCATTCTTTTTGGAGAGGACAGTGCCGAGGAAGATATATTAAAGCTTGGCAAACAGTTCAGGGGTCTGGTTGGATACATGCCTCAGCAGCAGGGCTTTTATGAGGATTTTTCGCCTAAAGCATTTCTTAAATATATGGCAGAGATTAAGGGTGTTAAGAAGATTAAGACTACTGATGACAATGGCAATGAGGTTGTTAAGACAGTCAACCAGCAGATTGACGAGCTGCTAGAGGTAGTTAATCTTACTAAGGTTGCATATAAGAAAATTGGAGGATTTTCAGGAGGAATGAAGCAGAGAGTGCTGCTTGCACAGGCACTTCTTGGTAATCCTAAGATTCTTATACTTGATGAGCCGACAGCTGGACTTGACCCTAAAGAGAGAATTTCAATCAGAAACTATATAGCAGAGCTGTCTAAGGACAAGATAATTCTTTTCGCAACACATGTTGTAAGTGATATTGAATGTATTGCTGATAAGGTACTACTTCTAAAGAGTGGAGAGATAATTGCGACAGGAACACCGGTTGAGCTTATTGAGAGCATGGCTGGAAAAGTCGGGGAGATAACATGCACGATTGACGAGGTCGGAGAACTGCAGAAGGAATACAAGATTGGAAATATCAGACAGAGAAAGAATGGTCTTGCATTAAGAGTTGTAGGTGACGAGCTTCCACAAGAGGCAGTAAAAGTCGGAGATAATATTGACCTTGAGGATGTATATCTGTATTATTTTGAGTAGATTATCAGATTATGAGATAGTCGGAATAACGGAATATCAGATTGTCAGGGAGAAATATCATGGAACTTATTAAAGGAAGACCTGCCGATGAAACAGGAAGATTAGAAAAAGAAATCAGAGTATATGATCTGTTGGACAAGCTTGGAATGGAATATTACAGAACAGACCATGAGCCTGCTACAACAATGGAAGTGTGTAATGACATAGATAAGATTCTGGACACACTTATATGTAAGAATCTTTTCTTATGTAACAGACAGAAGACGAATTTTTATATGCTTATGATGCCAGGTGACAAGCCATTTAAGACAAAGGATCTGAGTAAGCAGATTAATTCAGCGAGACTTTCATTTGCAGATGAATCATATATGGAGGAATTCCTTGATATAACACCGGGTTCGGTATCCATAATGGGACTTATGAATGATACGGACAACCATGTGCAGTTACTGATGGATAAGGAAGTGCTTGAGGGTGAAACTCTCGGCTGCCATCCTTGCATCAATACATCAAGCCTTAAGTTAAAGACTAAGGAAGTGATGGAGAAGTTTCTTCCGGCTGTTCATCATGAGGTGGTGATAGTTGAGCTGCCGAGGTATGAAGAACATAAAGATAACGAACAGGGATAATATGTAGAGATATGTTTTAGGCAGCTTCTGCAGGGATTGTGGAGGCTGTCTTTTTGGTGCGTGAGGTGTTGCTTATTTTGTGAGGGGTGTTGCTGGTGCAGCGTGTTGTAGTATGTTGCAGCGGGAAAGACCTACGCAAGCCGCATAATATGCAGAATGAGTGGGTCGAAATTATGAGAGAATGACGTGGAGGAGCGAGAAAAACCTACTAATCAAGTTAAAACAGTGGAGGTAGTAGGTCTTTGGAGAGGTAAGAGTATCATTAAATAGAAGAAAGTTTGGAAAAAGACCTACGAAAAGGCAAGAATATAATGATTGAGTAGGTTAGCAAGAGGGGATGACAGTCTCACAGTGCTTGAAAAGACCTACGCAATAGCGAAGTTGATAGAGGATAGTAGGTTTTGGCAAGTTTCTGGTGATATTCGGGAGTGGTAAGAAGTTGGTTTTGCCGCCTGTTCTGACAAGGATTGCTAAAGCCAGTCCTTAGGAAATGATTCTTAGGGACTGGCTTATTTAGCTGTCTTATTTTGTCAACGCTTCACACCTTGACAACAAGCATATATAACAAGTATAATTGAAATACCGTGCAGCCGGGGTAGTAGCGGCACCTTGAACCTGCAATCCGCTATAGCAGGGGTGATGTTCGGCAGAGGGCTGATATTTATGGAGCAGCCCGGTGTAAGTGGTGTTGACATTTGGGTCTTTCACGACGGAAATCCACGAACCATGTCAGGTCAGGAATGAAGCAGCATTAAGTGGGACCTTCCGGGTGTTGAAAGGGTGCCTGGATCGAGCTAACTGCATCGGTAACGTCTGTGGATATCAGTTCGAAGCCGGACGCACGGCTTTTGTTATTAAAATGTTACTCGTCGCAGCTAATTTAGGAATGTCAGGCAGATTCGTCATGCTTGCATGTAAGAAACTGTATGATATTCCTAAATTATCCTGCGAAGCAGGAACTTAACCGACATAAGTAAAACATAAGCTGCGAAGCAGCGGCAGACGCCGGAGGCGGATGGTTTTACGCATGAGGTTAAGGGCTGCGAAAGTAAAGACAGCGCAGAGGGGAGGTAACCATGTCATATCAGGCTTTATACAGAAAATGGCGTCCTGACAATTTCAATGATGTCAAAGGACAGGATACAATAGTAACAACCCTGCGAAATCAGATTAATGCAGACAGAATAGGCCATGCATATCTGTTCTGCGGAACGAGAGGAACTGGTAAGACATCAGTTGCCAAGATATTTGCGAAGGCAGTTAATTGTGAGCATCCGGTTGATGGCAATCCTTGTGGGGAGTGTCCGACATGCAAGGCGATTGCGGCTGGAACAAGCATGAATGTAATAGAGATAGATGCGGCATCTAACAATGGTGTCGATAATATAAGACAGATAAGAGAAGAAGTACAGTACTCACCGACAGAAGGAAGATTCAAAGTCTATATAATTGATGAGGTTCATATGCTTTCTATAGGAGCGTTCAATGCACTGTTAAAGACATTGGAAGAACCTCCTGCATATGTAATATTTATACTGGCTACTACAGAAGTGGCGAAGATTCCTATTACAATCCTTTCAAGATGTCAGAGATATGACTTCCACAGGATAACAATAGAGACAATTGCAGGCAGGCTGTCAGAACTTATGAAGGCGGAGGGACTGAATGTAGAGGATAAGGCAATAAAATATGTTGCCAAAGCTGCAGATGGTTCTATGCGAGATGCGTTAAGTCTGTTAGACCAGTGTCTGGCATTCTATCTGGGAAAAGACCTTAAGTATGAAAATGTATTAGATGTACTTGGGGCAGTTGACACGGCGGTATTTAGTAAAATGCTTTCAACAATTCTGTCAGGAGATGTTGCCGTGTGCATGTCACTTATGGAAGACCTGATAATGCAGGGAAGAGACCTTTCACAATTTGTTACAGACTTTATATGGTATCTTAGAAATCTGCTTCTTATTAAGACAACCAAAGATGCAGAAAGAATTGAAGACGTAATAGAAGTATCGGCAGATAATCTTGAAGACCTGAAGAAAGATGCACAGAATGTAGATATAGATACACTTATGTATTATATAAGAGTGTTGTCAGAATTATCGAATGACCTGAAGTTTTCTACACAGAAAAGAGTTAAGACAGAGATAACATTTATAAAGCTGATGCGTCCGGCAATGGATAACAGTCAGGATATCGGCGATGTTGTAAGCCGTGTAACAATGCTTGAAGGGCAGTTACAGAAAGTACTTGATGATATTAAAAGCGGTAAACTTGTAAGCGCAGCAGGTATGGCGGGTGGCGCTGCGGGAGGTCAGGCAGCAGTACAGCAGCAGACTCCAAAGAAGCCTGTAGTTAAGCGTGTATATGATGCAGTTCCAGAAGATGTTAAGGCAATAGCTGCAGGCTGGAAGGATATCATAGCAACGATAGATGACCCGGTTAATCAGACATTTTTACAGGCTGCACATGTTACATTAGCAGAAGATGGAATTAGTCTTGAAATTATGGTAGAATCACTTAGTGCCTATAATTCACTCAGCAGACAGGAAGTTATGGAAAGCATAGAGAATGTCATTGAGGAGAGAACAGGAGTAAGGGTTTCAATTAAAGTGACTAAGCTTAACGATGATGAAGATTTCCACAGCAGATTCGTGGATCTTAAGGAACTCGTAGGCATAGATATAGAAGTAGATGATAAGGAGGAACTTATATAATGGCTAAAAGAGGTGGTTTTCCAGGAGGAATGCCTGGTAATATGAATAATCTGATGAAGCAGGCACAGAGAATGCAGCGTCAGATGGAGGAGCAGCAGGCAGAGCTTGAGAATAAGGAATTCAGTGCTACAGCAGGCGGCGGAGTAGTTGAGGTAACTGTTACAGGTAAGAGAGAAGTATCTAAGGTTAAGATTGACCCTGAAGCAGTTGATCCGGATGATGTAGAGATGCTTGAGGACTTAATTGTAGCAGCTACTAATGAAGCTTTAAGAAAATGCGAAGAAGAGTCACAGGCACAGATGGCTAAGATTACTGGAGGACTTGGAGGATTAGGCGGAGGCTTATTCTAATGGACATCTACAGTGGTCATATTAACAGATTAATTGAAGAATTGTCGAGATTACCAGGGGTTGGGGCGAAGAGTGCCCAGCGCCTGGCATTTCACATTATAAACATGCCTGAGTCTGAGGTTAAGAGACTTGCAGACACAATGATTGATGCAAAGCAGCATATACACTACTGTAAGGAGTGTTTTACACTTACAGATGAAGAACTGTGTCCGATATGCCGCGACCAGAAAAGAGACCATAAGACAATTATGGTAGTTGAACATACAAGAGATATGGCGGCATATGAAAAGACAGGAAAGTACGAGGGCGTATATCATGTTCTTCATGGAGCAATAAGCCCGATGCTTGGAATCGGACCGGCTGATATCAGGTTAAAGGAGCTTATGGTAAGGCTTCAGGGAGATGTTGACGAGGTTATTATCGCAACTAATTCCAATCTGGAGGGTGAGACAACAGCAATGTACATAAGCAAAATGATAAAGCCAACAGGAATTAAGGTGACAAGAATTGCAAGCGGAGTTCCTGTCGGCGGCGATCTTGAATATATCGATGAGGTTACACTTTTAAGAGCATTAGACGGAAGAACCAAGCTTTAAGCTTAATGTCCTGGCGCACCGGGCGTTAAGACAATATGTGTAAAATGCGTGCGCAGAAATGAAGAATACTATGGCAGAGAATATGACAGGTGATATCATATCGGATCACCGTGAACGAATGCTTAATCTGAAGAAATATTATCCTTTCTTCAGACTGATAGACACATCATTTTCTAATTTCAAGGATGGCAAATACGAAATCCTTGATATGGGCTATATAGTTATGGCGGTTCTCCGTTTCTTTATAGAGGAGAATAATTTTAAGGAAAAGGATGTTACATATCCCGAATATCTCGATTTCTTAAGGCTGATACTTAAGAGAGATTTCGGGCTTGATTTGAATGAACAGGACAGCAAGGAGATTGCTGATTATATATTTGACAAGATAAAGAATGATGGCAGGCCATTTGAATTCTCGTATTTTGATCCGGTGGACAGGAAAAAGAGAGTATCAAGAATGAAGATAATCGAGAGTTCGATAAGAGACAATACTGTGTGGTATTCGATAAGCCCTGATGCTATTGAATTCTATCTTGATACCAAGGAAATCAAGGACGAGAGCAGGATAAGCGTATCCCAGCTTCTTCTTGAAAAAATGATTAATTCACAGAACTTCCGTGGCGGAGTTGAAGTGGTTGAAAGAATCAACGAAGAGGTCAACCGCCTTAAGTTAAAGAAGAATGAAGTGCTGACAATTCTGTCGGGCGATGTATTTGCAGGAATAGAGGCTTATGAGGAATTCGTCAAGACAGGAATGAAATGGTTTGATGATGAGGAAAAGCTTTTTAAGAAGAACCGTGACCTTATTGCAAAATCAATTGAGAAGCTTAATGCATCGGGCAGCACAGGCGAAGGCTATTACAGGACGATGAACGAAATATACAGTCTTGAGACTCAGCTTAAGCAGGCAATGAACAGGCATAGCGAGTTGTTAAAGGATTGTACAGAAATGCAGAAGATGACCGATGACGCAGTAAGACGCGCCAAGCTTGGCAGATTAAGAAGCCATATGGATTTCACATCGGCACTTTCAGATATGATTAAGAGGGACAATGCAGATATATTAGTCACAATGTTAAGTCCACTTCTAAAGCCGAACATAAGAAAGACATTTGACCTGATAAGCATTGATGATGCGCTTATGGTGAAGCCCCCAAGATATGAGGAGAAGGAGCTTATAAGCAATGAAAGACCGGAAGATATTGAGTTTGCAGATGAGATTGAAGAAAAGAGAATTAAGGATAATTACGTATTCCTTATGAAAAATCTCATTGCGTGTTTGAAAAAATCGGACATTATAACACTCGGTCAGTTCGCAGATGCAATGAAGAGGGCGTATGGTGAGCAGGTTTTAAGAAATGCAGATTTCTTCTCTTTCTTTGTTAATCTGTGCCAGAAGGATGAGTACCAGCTTGGCGGTGATGCGGGAGAAGATACATTTCTTGATGCGTACTTAGAAGAAGGCTTTAAAGATACGGAACGCTTTACATTTGCAATAAGAAAAGGGCTTAGCGGGCAGGTTATATTGTCGGATAACTGTATGATGGCAGATGTTGAATTGGTACGAAAGGAAGCACATGGAGAATAGAAATCTAGATAAGGCACTGGATATAGTTTCTAAGCTTATCACAGGGGAAAATGTGTCTGAGAGGGGCGACAATGCAGCTCTTTATCAGGAATACAATAATAATGCAGAAGTGTATGACATCGTTCATATGTCACTTAAGAAACTTAATCTTAACATATATGAATATAACAATGGTCTGTATGTAAGTGCAGGTGATAATAACAGGGTGTTTGGATATTCCAACGAGGAATTAAGAAATGTACTTGGATTAAGAGTTAATAAAGAATTATATCTTGCGTATTTCATAATCTACAACATAATAACAGAGTTTTATTCAGATACAATGAGTTCAACTTATGCTGAGTTCATAAGACTTGAGGACATCATTAAAAATGTTGATAAGACAACAGGTGGTATTGTCGATAAGAGCACAGGGCTTGTGCTTGATGAGGTTGAGGAGAACAGCTTTAAGCAGATAGCACTTACATGGGACGAGCTTCCGGTGACAACAGTAGAGGATCAGACAGGAGCGAGAGCAGCAAGAAATTCCAAGTCGGGTATGGTAAAGCTTGTGCTTAATTTCTGCGTTGCGCAGGAACTTTTAGTTGAGAGTCAGGACAGATATTATCCGACAGACAGATTCAGAAGTCTTATAGAGAATTATTTTGATGATTACAGAGGACGATTTGCCGAACTTATGAATGGAGGACGCGATGCCACAGATTAACAGAATCAGAGTTAATAATGTTAAATATAATTTCGGTACACAGGTGTACGACGATTTCGTGATGCGCTTCAACTGCCAGAATACTATATATGACCTTGCCAATGGCGGTGGTAAGAGTCTGCTTATGCTGCTTCTTATGCAGAATATGCTTCCTAACTGCACACTTGATGACAAGCAGCCTATTGAGAAGCTTTTCAGACAGGGAAGCGGTAATACATGTATTCATTCTTTGGTTGAGTGGAAGTTAGATCCATGTTATCAGAAGGATGGTTTCAGGTTCATGACAACTGGTTTCTGTGCAAGAAAGGGAAGAGGCACAGACGATGAGAATCAGGATGGACAGGAACAGACAGCTGCACCGACAGCAAGTGTTGAATACTTTAATTACTGCATATTCTACAGGGAGTTTGGCGATAACGATATTAAGAATCTTCCACTTGTAAGTAATGGAGAGAGAATTACATATAACGGACTTAAGGCTTATCTTCGTGACCTTGAGAAGGGCGGGTACAAATATGTTGTTAAGATATTTGACAGAAAAGGTGATTACCAGAGCTTCATAAGCAACTACGGAATATATGAGAGTGCATGGGAAATTGTGCGTGGAATTAACAAGACAGAGGGACATGTGAGAACATATTTCGAGTCAAATTATAAGACAAGCCGTAAGGTTGTTGAGGATCTGCTTATAGAGGAGATTATCCAGAAATCCTTCAATAACAAGCTGTCAGTTGATAATGATGAGGGCATGATGGCTCAGACTCTTATGGATATTAAGGACAAGTTAGTGGAGCTTTCAAAGAAACACTCACAGCTTGGAGCATATGACAGCCAGATTGCAGCTATCGACATTTTTAAAGAATATCTGTCGACATATGAAGCATTTTACAACAGAAAAGAAGAAATAGAGAAGCAGCTATATGACCTGCTTCTTGTTGCTATGCGGGAAAGTGATAAGAAGGATAAGGAACTTAAGAGTCAGGATGACCTTATCACTAAGATGTATGATGAGCTTGCACACGAGAAGGAAGCTATAGCAGTTGCAGAGGTTATGTCTGAAAAGAATTCGATGGCAGGAGTTGAGAGCCTTGTTAATGAGACAAGAAAGGCACTTGAACTCAAGAACGCTGCAATTGAAGAGGCAAGAGGAAAGCTTTCTTTGATGGAGTCTGCGGGTGATTATAAAGATTATGCAGAATACGAGAAGTCCTATAAAGGACTTCAGATTGCGATAGATAACAGATTAAGAGAAGATACTGATATAACAGCAGAGTTAAAGATACTTGCTGCAGGTTACAGAAAATTCTATGAGACAGAGACCAGAAGACTTAAGGAAAAGCTTGATATAGCAGCTAACCGTGTTAAGGCTCTGGAAGTCAGATTATCAGAGTCTAAGGATAACCTTAGAAATGCTGACAAAGAGGCGGCAGGTCTTGGCAGTCTTTCTGATAATCTTGAGAATGAGATACAAGAATTACAGGCACAGCTTGGAGTAGCTTTATCAGAGGCGGGAACTGTCGTATGTGAAAATGCGTCTGAAGAATATGATAAGTCATTCAGGGATAAAGAACTGTTAAAGAATGAAGAGACAAGAATGTCCGAAAAGTTCAATGATGTGCAGCAGCAGTTAATGTCACTTAATGAGACAATATCTGCCAATAAAGCACTTATTGATATATTCACAGAGCAGTCAGAAAAGCTAGAAAAGGCTGATGAAGCTGGTAATGCAGATGCCGAGCGTATGGGCAAAATCCGTGAAATATACAGTGCAGATAATGACGAGGCAAAGCTTTCGGTTATTCTTGAGACTTACCAGAAGATGCGCAGTGAATATACAGAAGAGTGTAAGGCAGCACAGGAACTTGAGAACTTTATTGACAATGCAAGAAAGGGAACATATATCTGTAAGAGTCCTGAAAGAGACAGGCTTAAGGAATACCTTGAGAGCCAGTACGGTTCAGATGTTGTTGAGGGACATGAGTGGTTTGCAGCCCTGAATGCAGGACAGAAAAGAGATGTATTAAAGAGAACACCTTTCATTGAGTACGCATTTATAATAAAGAACGATTTCGAGAGAATCAAAGCAGATGAGATGCTTAAGGATTTTGGCAAGGGTGCGGCTGCTTATCCTGTTATAAGCGAGCAGGTGCTTATTGATACTAAGTTAGAGATTAACAAAGACCTGATTGTATTCGCATTAAAGGATATGTCGTTCCTGCGTGATGAGGCAAAGCTTCAGACACAGATTAAGCTTGCACAGGAGGAGCTTGAGTCGCATAAGGCGCAGGCAGGAAAGCTGGCCGACAGAATGGAGCTTGTGTGGAATGATTATACATTTGCACTTGTATATAATGCTGTGTCTGGAAAGGCGGATGTGTCCGAGGCAGAAGCAATCAGATTAAAGATTGCTGACAGCGAGGCTGCAATTATTGAGGCTGAGAAGAAGAGAAGTGTGTTAAATGAGGTTAAAGAGCAGCTTTCAAGGAACCTCGCACAGACAAGAGATGATATAGAAGAGAAGGAAACAGCATGCAGCCTGCTCTCGCGTATTATGGAGATGAATACTTCTATAGATAAAAAGTATGAGCGCTTAAAGAGACTGAAGGCTGATGTGGACAGTGCAAGAAACCGCATATATGAGTGCGAGGAGGCAGCAGCTTCTGCTAATTCTGAGTATGATACCGCGAGAGATTTCGAGGACAGTACAAGAAAGGCATATGATGAAATCATTAAGTCATGGGAGGAGCAGTACGCACCTTATTATGATGAAAATGTTTCAATAGAAATCGATGACGATACATACCGTCTTGATAAGGATGAAATAGAGAGCAGATTCACCGGATTAAAGACAGCACTTTCACAGAAGAACAGTGACTTTGCAGATAAGCAGGCGCTGATGAACCATCTGTCTGCATCTATGAACAAATGTCGTGATGCAATAGAGTACAGAGGTTATACATTTGACGATATTAAGGCAAAGTATGAAGCCGGTGAGATTATGGCAGCAGGTTCACAGCAGTTAAGGAATGCCAAGGATGCTCTTAATAATCTTGTGAAGAGCAGTGATTCTGTAAGGGAAGAGCTTGAGTCACAGGAAGCACTTCTTAACAGACTTGAGGGAAGTATCGCACATGGTATTAACCAGATTGAGAATAATTATGGAAGCTTTAATGAATTCCCATGCGATGACCCGGATGAATTCATTACACAGCACAAGGTACTTATTAAGAAGTTAGAGGATAACACCAAGGTTCAGGAAAGGACACGCAGACAGATGTCTGATTCATTAAAAGACATTCTTGTATGCAGAAAAGACCTTGAAAGAATCGTGTCTGATGCGGGCATGCATGTTCCAGAAGAATTCCGTCCTGAGGATGCACAAGGAATTACAGCTAATCTTACAGAATATGAGGCTGTTCATAAAGAATATGCTTCAATTACCAGATTAGAGTATAAGAAGGTTGATGAATTTAATAAGAATAAATCTAAGCTTATTGACCTGCTTAACGGATTTAATGCAGTCGAGCTTGCTGATGAGGTAAGGATATCACTTAATGTTCCTGAAAATGTGGCTAAGACCAGAAGTATGATTGAATCGTTAAATGAGACGAACACATTTATACAGTTAGAAAAAGACCGCATTGCCAAGGGTATAGAGGATATGCAGATGATTAAGGATAACTTTGAAAATCGTTGTATCCAGACATGCAGTAATATTAAGACTGAGCTTGACCGTCTGCCACAGATGTCTAATATCAATCTTGACGGAGAACAGATTGCAATAATCAGTTTGCAGATTCCTTATATAAAGGAAGAATTATATAAGGAAAAGATGTCTGAATATATTGATGAAACTGTTTTTATGGCGGAAAGTTTTAAAGAGCCTGCGGAAAGACTCAAGTATATAAGAAACAGACTGTCATGGAAGAGACTTTTCTCAGTTATTGTCACAGATATGAATTCAATCAGAATTAATCTGTATAAGAGAGAGAGAATCAAGGACCAGAGCCGTTATTTAAGATATGAGGAAGCGGTTGGCTCAACAGGACAGTCACAGGGTATATATATCCAGTTCCTTATTGCGATTATCAACTACATATCTAATATGAATTCTTCAGGTAATGAAGGTGTTGAGGGTAAGACAATATTCATAGATAACCCATTCGGTGCGGCAAAGGATATATACATATGGGAGCCAATATTCAAGCTGCTTGCAACTAATCATGTCCAGCTTATTGTTCCGGCAAGAGGTGCAACTCCTGCTATTACAGGAAGATTCGATGTTAATTACATACTTGGTCAGAAGCTTGTTGATTCAAGGCAGCAGACTGTGGTTGTTGATTATTACAGCAGCACGAAGGAATCAGAATTGGAATACACGAGAATGGATTACGAACAGGCTACATTTGATTTTTTGTAACATATTTGTAACAATTCTGTGAACTTGGTTTACAATGAACTTAGGCTGTGCTAAACTTTAATGAGTTGTAAAATGCGATAAATAAATTATTCACAACATTCATCAAGTAAGCATTGGAATGAGGAATATATAATCATGAATAAATACGAATTAGGAATTAAGATAGACCAGATTAAGAAGCTGGCAGCGAAAAAGGAATACACAGAAGCGGCAGCCATAGCTAAGGATATTAACTGGACTAAGATTAAAGACTGGCAGGCACTTGCCACAGCCATTAATGTACAGGAAGCAGTCGGGGACTATGAAGAAGCAAGAGACATGGCAATTCTTGCTTATAACAGAAACCTTGGCGGAAGAAAGCTGGTTTATAAGCTTACTGAATTCTTTATTAAAGTTGGAGATTTTGATAATGCTAACGAGCTTTATGAAGAATACAGCAAATCTTCACAGCATGATGTGAGCAGATTCATCCTGTATTATGACCTTAGAAAGGCACAGAATGCATCAGATAATGAACTTGTAGGAATCTTAGAGGATTACAGGGAGCATGAGATTGATGAGAAGTATATGTATGAGCTTGCAAAGCTGTATTATAAGACTGGAAGAAAAGAAGAATGTATTAAGACATGTGATAATATCGTTCTGTGGTTTCAGGATGGTATATACGTTGAGAAAGCAGTACAGTTAAAGGAAAAGCTTGGTGTTGTTCTTACTAAGACACAGAAAGGTATCTTAGAAGATGTAAGAAAAAGAAAGGAAGATATAGAGGCAACTAAGGAAGAGCTTTTTGCAAAGCAGAAGGAACTTGCTAATCTTAAGAGAGATGAAGTTGAAGATGTTTTCCGTGAAGAAGATGAGAAAGAACAGAAATCAACTGGTAAACAGCCAGTGCCAGAGGTAAGTCTGAATGTTCCTGAGTTTGCTAAGGAACAGGAGGAAGGACCTCTTTCAATAGACCTTGTACAGAACGACCAGAATGATGATATCAAAGCATTTTTAATGAAAGCTCTGAATAAGGATGAAGATGCAGATAATACTAAGGACAGCTCTGTTGTTATGTCTAAGATAGAGACTCCTCAGGTGGAGAAGCCAGAGGTTTCTGAGACACTTAGCAAAGATGGAGAGAAGAATTTCTCAAGCGAGATTAATAAGGCAAATGTCTCACTTAAGGAGCTTATTGAGAATGCAAAGCAGAAGTTAGCTGATAACTATGAGCAGATCAATAAAGAAGACGAAGCTGAACAGAGAAAAGAAGCTGAGGAAAGAATCAATAAGGAAGCAGAGAATATAGATATTAATGTTCCTGTACCTGAATATAACAATTTATATGATACAAGAAATCTTCAGGAAGAGCTTGCTGCCAAGATGAGTGACTTGTTCGGTGATGAGGAAGAAGATGCTGATGTTAAGACATTTGTACCAGCTTCTAAGAATAAGGAAGAACAGCCTGCAGAGGAGGTTAAGACTCCGGCTCCTGTAGCTGAACAGGTTGTTAATGATGATGCAGAAGCTCAGGAAGATGATGACCAGATTGAAGGCCAGATGGATATAACAGAGTGGATGCAGTCTGTAAGAGAAGAAAAGTATGGCAAGCAGGATACTAAGGAATTCTCCAAGTCAGAGCTTGAGCGTTATCTTGATGAGAAAGACGAGAAAAGTGCAGCTTATGAAAAGCTGGTAGAGCAGAAGAAAGCAGAAGCACTGGCTGATGGTAAGGAGATTGATAAGGAAGGAGCAAAGAGAGCAGCTCTTGCACAGATGGCAGTTGATTCTGCGAGAATGGATCTTGCAATAAGAACAGGTAAGGCTGCAGCGAGACTAGAGCAGGCAGCAACTGCTATAGAGAATGAAGATATTCCTTTAGTTACAGCACAGATACCAACTGTGTCAGAATCAATGATTTCAGATATCAATTCAATTATGAATGAAGATATTGATAATAAAGACAATAAAGAAGAAGGTGACGAGGCTGTTGTACTAGATGAGGTAGCTGCAGGTGTTGAGCCGGAAGAAACAGTAATTCCATTCACCAGACAGGAAGAAGAACAGCCATTGACTATGGAAGAAGAGATTGAAGAAACTGAGCAGATAGAGAAGAAGCTTACAGGGGAGCTGGCAAAGATATTCAGAAAGTACAGAGATATGCCAGGACTTGAGGAACAGTTAGCTGATCTTTTCGATACAATTGACGATGAAATGCAGATGAATTCATCAGCATCAGGAAATATTCTTATTTCTGGTAATTCAAGTTCTGATAAGACAGACCTTGCAAGAACTATAATAAGAGCTATTAATACTTTATATCCAGACCAGCCAAAGAAGATTGCTAAGACATCAGGAGAGAGTATTAACCAGAGAGGTATTGCCAAGGCAATGGGAAGACTTAAGGGAACAGCTCTTATCGTTGAAGGCGCAGGAACAATCCAGCCTAAGAGAATTAATGAACTGCTTAACTGTCTTGAACAGGATACAGGAAGAATGATTGTCATATTTGAAGATTCAGATACAGACATGAATGTTCTTATCAACTTTAATCCTGAGCTTACCAAGACATTCAATCACAGAATTGTTCTTAAGCAGTACACAGTTAATGAGCTTGTTGAGATGGCGAAGAGATTCGCAAGAAAGAGACAGTATGAGGTTGATGATGATGCATTACTGGAACTGTATCTTAAGATTGACAAACTTCATAATGTGAATGATAATATTAAACTTGATGATATCAAGGAAATAATCAATCAGGCAATTGTCAACTCTGAAAGAAGAGCATCAAGAAGATTCTTTGGTGGACTTAAGAAGAAGAGAAGCGAGAATGGTGATGTTATATTCTTGACAGAGGCAGATTTTAAAGACAGATAACTTATAATATTATGCACAGATGTGCTTACACAGGGAGGAAACTATGACTAACATCGATGAAATGTCAATTAATGCAATCAGGGTATTGTCAGCAGATGCAATCCAGAAGGCTAATTCAGGACATCCTGGACTTCCGCTTGGAACTGCACCAACAGCTTATGAATTGTGGACTAACCATATGAATTACAATCCGGCTGATCCTAAGTGGGAGAACAGAGACAGATTCGTTCTTTCTGGCGGACATGGTTCAATGCTTCTTTATTCATTGTTCCATTTACTTGGAATTGGTAATCTTTCATTAGATGATGTAAAGAATTTCAGACAGATGGGTTCTAAGACACCTGGACATCCAGAGTATGGTCATACAGTTGGTGTTGAAGCAACAACAGGACCTCTTGGACAGGGTATGGCTATGGCAGTAGGTATGGCTATGGCAGAAGCACATCTTGCGTCAGTATTCAATAAAGACGGATACAATGTAGTTGACCATTACACATATGTACTTGGTGGGGACGGATGTATGATGGAAGGTATTTCATCAGAGTGTTTCTCACTTGCAGGAACATTAGGTCTTTCAAAGCTTATTGTATTCTATGATTCTAACAACATATCAATTGAGGGAAGCACAGATATTGCATTTACAGAAAATGTAATGAAGAGATTTGAAGCATTTGGCTTCCAGACAATCGAGGTTGCTGATGGCAATGATATTGAAGCTATCGGTAAAGCTATTGAGGAGGCTAAGGCTGATAAGGAAAGACCTTCACTTATCAAGGTTAATACACTTATCGGATACGGCTGTCCTGCAAAGCAGGGTAAGGCAAGCGCACACGGTGAGCCTCTTGGTATTGATAATGTTGCAGCACTTAAGGAAAATCTTAACTGGCCATGCAAGGGTGATTTTGAAGTACCACAGGAAGTATATGACCATTATAAAGAGATAGCTGCAAGAATGGCTGAACCGGAAGAAGAATGGAATAAGCTTTTTGCTGAATACTGTGAGAAGTTTCCTGAGATGAAGGAACTCTGGGATAAGTACTACAATGGATGTGATATGTCCGATTTATTCAATTCTGAGGAATACCTTGCAAAGCCAGAGAAGGCAGAAGCAACAAGAAGTTCAAGTGGAACAATTCTTAACATGATTAAGAATGTAATGCCTAACCTTATCGGTGGTTCGGCAGATTTAGCACCATCTAATAAGACTAATATGAAGGATGCAGGAGATTTCTCTAAGGAGAATTACGCAGGAACTAACCTTCACTTTGGTGTAAGAGAGCAGGCTATGGCAGCAATTGGTAACGGACTTGCACTTCATGGTGGATTAAGACCATTCGTTGCAACATTCTTCGTATTCAGTGATTATACAAAGCCAATGGCAAGACTTACATCACTTATGAAACTGCCACTTATATATGTATTCACACATGACAGTATCGGAGTTGGTGAGGACGGACCTACACATGAGCCAATTGAGCAGCTTGCAGCATTCCGCTCAATGCCTAACTTCACAGTATTCAGACCATGTGACAGAACAGAGACAGCACTTGCATGGGAATATGCCATTGAATCTAAGGATGAGCCAACAGCATTAGTTCTTACAAGACAGAATCTTCCACAGATGGCAGGTTCATCTAAGGAAGCACTTAAGGGTGCATATATTCTTGAGGATTCTGATAAAGAGACTCCAGATGGAATTATTATTGCAAGTGGTTCTGAAGTTAACCTGGCTGTATCTGCAAAGGCAGAGCTTAAGAATGCAGGAATAGATGTAAGAGTAGTTAGTATGCCATCTATGGATGTATTCGAGAAGCAGTCAGAGGAATACAAGGAATCAGTCCTTCCTAAGAGTGTAAGAAAGAGAGTTGCAGTTGAGGCACTTTCAGACTTCGGCTGGTACAGATATGTAGGACTTGACGGAAAGGTTATCTGCATGAAGGGCTTCGGAGCTTCAGGTCCGGCTAACCAGTTATTCGAGCATTTCGGATTCACTGTAGAGAATGTAGTTAACACTGTTAAGAGCCTTTTCTAAGATGATAGAATAATAAAGAATATTAATATAAAAAATCAGGGATTTCGGTTATTAAATATAACTGGAATCCCTGATTTCTTTATATTATAAAGAGTTGTTAATAAAATAATTTGACATATGTATACAATAGGTATAAAATCAATATGACTTTTTACAATTTAAAGGAGGGGAATTTTGTGAAAGCAATAAAAAGAATTTCAGTGCTTGTGTTGGCACTGGTGATGGTGTTTACATTGTGTATGTCATCACAGACTGCGTATGCAGCCAACAAAGTAACAATAACATTTAAGGACTCAATAGTGTATGAACAGGTGGTAAGTAATTTAAGTAATATGGATATTACTACCGATGATGACAAGATGCAGATTACTATGTATGAAGAAGATATTAAGTCTGTAAAGTCACTTAGAATAAAGGCACCATATGGTAAGTATGAGTTCATAAAAGACATATCAGGGCTTGAGAACTTTACAGGTCTTACAGAGCTGATTATCTGGGATTCATATTACAATGATGGACAAGTACCAGAAGGTACTTTTTCTGATCTGTCACCATTAAAAGGACTTACAGGACTTACAAAACTTGAAATACGTGGAACACATGCTTCAAGTGTAGATGATATTGCCGGACTCACTAATCTGACATCATTAAAAATAGAAAGTCCAAAGCATCTTGATTTATCAGCAATTGGTAATCTGACTAACCTGAAAACATTAAGTCTTGAAGCATGTGGTATAGACAATGAAGGATTTAACTACATAACTGATAAGCTTACAGGGTTGACATCATTAGAACTTGGTTATCTCAATTATGAGGGAAATGATATATCGGATATATCTTCAATTACTAAACTTACAAAGCTTCAGACATTATATTTAGATAATAATAATATTGCAGATATTACACCACTTTCAGAGTTGACAGATTTAGAATTTTTATCTATTCGTTGTAATCTGGTAACAGATATCTCTGCACTTGGAAATCTTACTAATCTTGAAACTTTATATCTTGGAAGAGATACTCTAGGGGGAGTTCCAATTAACGGAAATATCTCTGCACTTGGAAATCTTACCAAGCTTAGGAACTTATATGCAGCAGGTTGTGGCATAACAGACATAAAAGCATTAGAACCAATAGTTTCTAATCTTCAGGCACTTGATTTAACAGAAAACAGTATTACAGATTTTTCGTTACTTCAGGAAAAATATACTAATAACCAGACGTGGTTAAAAATTAATAATCAGGTATATAATCTTAAAGCCAATTCAGAGGATACAGTTGAGCTGCCTCAGATTGTATTAGATGCAATATATGATAATACATCATTTGTATATACAGAACAGCTTGAAAAGAATTTGAATTTCTCAACTGTAGTGAGATTAGATGGTTGTAAATTTTCAGAAGATGGTAAAAGTGTTATTATTGATAAGAATGTAGCAACAGCTAAAGCAGATATAGGATATCATTGTCATGGTTACAAATATTCGGCAAAAATTGTATATGATGTAACAGATGTTAGTGCGCCTGAAGTGGAAACATACTATTCTACAAAAAAATTAACAAATAAAGATGTTACGGTTACACTTGTTGCTGATGAAGATATTCAGGCTGTTGCTGGATATGATAAAGTAACTGACAGGGAATATCGTAAGGTATATACAGCCAATGCTAATGAAAGCGTAGATGTCTATGATATAGCAGGAAACAAGACAGTAGTAACAGTAGATATTTCTAATATTGACAGGACAGCACCAGAGGTTACAGCTACATACAGTACTAAAGAGCTGACTAATGGAAATGTAGAGGTAACACTTACAACCGATGAAGATGTACGGTCAATAGCAGGCTTCACAAAGGTAGATGACAGAACTTATAAGAAGACATATACATCAAATGCAAAAGAAGATGTAACAGTCTATGATAAAGCAGGAAACAAGACAGTAGTAACAGTAGAAGTAACTAATATTGATAAGACAGCACCGGAGGTTAAAGTTACATACAGCACAAAAGAAATAACATATGATGCCGTAGAAGTAACACTTACAGCCAATGAAAATGTACAGGCAATAGAAGGCTTCACAAAGGTAGATGACAGAACATACAAGAAAACATTTGCAAAGAATACAGACATTAATGTTGATGTATTCGATATAGCTGGCAATAAGACAGTAGTTAATATCTCTATAACAAATATTACTGAAAAACCAACAGTACCAGAAGAACCAGAAACTCCTGTAACACCACCAACAGAACCGGTAACACCAGAGAGTCCTTCAGCAGTAGAAGAACCAGCAGTTGCTCCTAAGACTGGTGACAACAGCATGGCAGCAATGTATGCAATAATCGCAGGAATCAGTGGCGCAGTTGTTTTACTTTCTGCAAAAAAGAAGAAGTATAACAGATAATATGAACCAATAATTATAATAGCTTGGATATGAAACCAAAAAGTTGATTATCCAAGCTATTTTTTTATATTGTCAAGTGCAGAATATGCCATATATTACCGAATGCGCCCAAAGTGAAAGTCAAGTGCAGAATATGCCATATATTACCGAATGTGCCAAAAATAAAAGTCAAGTGCAGAATGCGCCAAAAGGTGAATTGATATTGTTGGGGAAAACGATTATAATTATATATAATAATTGTGAAATTGTGGAGTACAGTTACAAAAGGGGGATTTTATGAGAAAGATTACAGCAGGGTTAATTGTTATAATGTCAGTTTTGCTTGTGTCGTGTAAGGGGAAAACGGGTAATACGATAACCGTAGGAAGCGATAAGCTTGATAATACGCAGTCATACTTTTCTGAAAGCATGCATACGGTGGCAAGATGTGATACAGGATATTATTATCTTGATAAATGTAGCGCATCAGATGATAATCTTATGTTTTATGATGATAAGTCGGAAGAAAGTATTGTGTTATGTAATAAACCACAATGTGGGCATGATGGAGAAGAGTGCATGGCATATATTTCAGGAAGTGAGTTTAAAAGTGAGTTGTATTACTATAATTCGTACATATATATGATAAGTTCCAAGGGAAATCTTGTACAGATAAGTGCTGACGGAACACAGAGAACAGACCTTGGAAGCATATGCGTCCTGAGTGGACAGGATAGTGTGTCAATGTGCTTCAATGATGGATATGCATATGTATCTCAAGAGATAACGGGAGATATAGAAGGTAATGTAACAGTAAGGCTGTACAGATTTAATCTTGATACGGGTTCGAGCGATAAAATATACGAAGAAACGGGATATGGTATAGGAATTAATTCGCTTAAAACATATGGCAGTGACACATTTTTTTTAAAGACATCTGTTTCAAAAGATGATAAGGGATTATATTCATTGGAAGGAAAAGGAATATTCAGAATTACAGGGGAAGATACTGAATGTCTGCTTGACAAGAATGTGTATAGTTACTGTATAGATGCAGACAATAACAAGCTGTATTACAGTGGGCTTGGAGATGGAATAATATATGAATATGATCTTGGCAGCGGTAAGTCAGAAAGCATATATGAAAGTGATAATGATACAGGATATTTTTATATAACATTTGACGGAAATTATATCTGGATGGATGATGAAGGATATAAGAATATGGCAATGTATTTTAACAAACAGAGCAGTTCACTTGATTATACATTATATCAGTTAGACAGAGATGGAAAGCTTGCAGCAAAGAGAACGATTCCAGACGAGGAAAAGATATTTTCAATTATGCATGGGGATAGCAGGAGAATGTTTATGTTCTCATTTGTGAATAACAAAATTGTATATATTGATAAGAGTAACATTGAAAAAGGGGATATTAAGGAACTTAGGTAGATGAAAGAACTGGGGAGACTGCTTAATAGAAAAACAATATTGCTAATTCTGGCTGCGGCATGTATATGTGTCGTGGCTGTTTTTGCAGGGGACTTTTCAGACTGTGGAATAGATAATTATAAGATTAAAGTAAGAGAGTACAACTGGCTGATTAATGGGCATACAGATGAACAGATACAGCAGCATGCTGACGAACTGGCACAGGATGATAGAAGAATATTTAAGAGACTTGCAAAGGAATACAAGGAAAAGTCTGATTATATTGATGGATATACAGAAAGTGTTAAAGCAGTTATTACAAATGCCTCGAATATGAAAAAATTCAGTGTGTTAGGTACATCAGAATCAATAGCCAATATCAATAAAACGGAAAATGATTATAAAAGGATTGAAAATGTACAGGTTAGGGAATTAAACAGCAGGGCAGTTGAGCAGTTTCTGAAGAATGATATTTCTATCTATATCGTTCTTGCGTTGATGATATATATTATTTATAACATTTACGAATACAGGGATAATGGAATGTGGCAGATTATCTATACTGCTGTCAATGGAAGAATGAGACTTGCAGTTAAGGATACTGCAGCAGTCGGATTGGGTGCTTTATTTGTATCACTGATTATGCAGTTATGCGGTCTTGTCTCTATGCTTGTGGTGTATGGTGGCTGGGATTCCCTTACAGCACCTGTACAGTGTCTGAAAGGGTATAATAATTTTACTTATCCGATAAGCGTAATGACATATCTTTTTATAAGATATATGATTATATCTTTGATAGTTATTGCAATAGTGCTTGTTATATCACTCGTATTTGCGTTATGCAGGAAAAGAATTAGTTCGATTGTGATGGTGGGTATAATTGCAGGAGCGGAAGCATTTGCATACCAGAATATATCAATGCAGGGCAGATTAAGAATTTTCAAGAAGATTAATATAATAAATGTGATGAATGTAAGCAGCATACTTAGGAAGTATGATAATATCATGATAGCAGGTGTTCCTGTGCGTATGATAAATGTGCTGTGCATGGTGTGTATTAGTATAGCTGTAATATCAGCAATATTTCTTGCGCTACTTGGAAAGGTTATCCGTCCGGGAAGAACCGCCGGCTTTATAGGGAAAATGATTGAAAAAATCGGACATGGAGTTCAAAGGGTTTTGGACAGATTTCCGCATTTCTGGAAAGAAATGTACAAATTTTTAATAACAGCAAGAGGCTGGATTGTAATATGTGTTGTTGTGTTTATAACAATATTTATATGTAATAACCAGAAAATAGCATATTCTGAAGATGAAAAAAAGCGTGATGAATATTATCAGCAGTATGGTGGCAGGGATTACAGTGGATTTACCAGTCTTATAGAGCAGAGACAAAATGATGTTTATGAGGCACAGGCAAAGCTGGATACTGCAAGAGAACAGTATGAGCGGGGAGAACTTAGTGAGGATGATGTAAGCAGATATGTGTACAACCTCATGGATGCTGAGAGACTGCTTGATAACATGAGCGAATATATGCAGCAGATTGAATATGTTTCACAGATAAAAGAGCAGTACGGAATAGATGCGTATGTTATGTCACAACGGGGATACGACCAGATATTTGGCAGTAAAGGAGCAACGAGAAAACTGCTTATATATATTATACTCGGATTTGGAGTTGTTCTTATTGCAGAGACTGAAAACTCAGTGGAATATAAGAACGGAATGAATATGCTTATTGGCTCGTCTAAGAAAGGGAGAAGATGGGAACATACAGTTAAGGCAGCTGCTGTATGCATATTGGTGGGGGTAAGTGCATTTTTACTGTATATAATCGAAATGATAATAATGTATAAGGCTTATGGTATGCCATATATTAATGCACCGCTTATAAGCCTTACTTATATGAATACAGCAAAGGTATTCAGGAATATAACGATAAGCCAGTATATGCTTATTCTGATGGCAGAGGAGATACTATTCGCAGTAGCAGTCGGACTTGAAACAGTATTCGCTTCAAGGCACATTTTTAAAAAGAATTCGGGGAAAGGAATACCTCTGATTATAGTTATTAATACTGCTATATTATGTATTATTATGTGAGGGGGATGTATGAGATTTAAACAGTTTGTAATAATGATGATGATTATATGTGGCTGTGTATCAGCTGGATGTAAGAATAAAGAAGTACAGGGGAGTGACAAGACAGCAAGTGAAAGCAGCCATTTAGCCAGACAGGAGGTGGAGTATCCTGAAAAAGAAGATACATATGAAGATTGGGAACAAGTGGGTGAATTCAAGATAAACAGCAGGTCTGTAGAACAGGATGTACATGACACAGATACATCATATCTTTATATAATGGGATTTTCGTGGCCAGTGCTGTATGATAAAGAGTCTGTAAAGTTTATAGAATACACTGCGTATAATGCACGTGTGCAGTTTGAAAAGAGAGAGGTGCAGCTTAAGGAATTCCTTGATAAAAAGGTTATTAAGACGCAAAGTAAAAAGATATCGGGAGCAGAGCAGGAAGAACTGGATTTAATATTGTATATGGAATTTCCAACAAGTACATACTCATGGTATATGAATAAACAATCACCAGATACGGTACGCAAGGAAAGAAATGACATGCTTAACGCCATATTTATAGAGGCAGAAGTTATATATGATGATGGAACAGAGGAGACTTGTTATTATAAGATTCAGACTGGAACAGCAGACAATTATGTGTTGTTTGAGAGAAACTTGTAGTTGAAAATAAAAACTTTTTTGAAATGCTTTTCGCATTTTGGCAGTGTCAAATAGCATATGAAACCAGTACATAAGTTGGTAAAAAGCCTACTAATGCTGCTAAATGAGATGAAATAGTAGGTCTTTTGAGAATAAATTTTGATGGTAATTAAGGTGGCTAAAGAAAATTGCCTACTAAAGTTGTGATTTATGCGAGAATAGTAGGTTTTTTAGCTGACAAGATGTGACTAATATTACAGATGTATCAGGAAAAGACCTACTAAAGTGTGAGATGTGACATATTTAGTAGGTATTTAAGATGGAAAGAAGCATTATAAACCAACTGACAATGTAAAAAAGACCTACCAGATTGTGAAAATTGATGAAATAGTAGGTTTACCGGGTAACTTTGGAAAGCGGTAAGAGTACCCCCCTTAGGGTAATAGGCTGTGTGGTGAGATGACAGGATAATTACTATTAGTTATGGTAGGATGGAAAGAAGCATCATAAAAATATATAAATGTTCATGGAATATTTACAAAAAATTATAATAAAATTTACTTGAATTATTATACGGGCAAGCATATAATAAAAGCATAGGGTTTGTTTATAATTTAACAATCAAATATTTATGTACGGAGGTTTTATTATGGTTCGATTTACTTTACCAAGAGATTTGTATCATGGAAAGGGTTCTTTGGAAGCCCTCAAGACACTTGAAGGAAAGAAAGCTATCATCTGCGTTGGTGGCGGATCTATGAAGCGTAACGGTTTCCTTCAGAAAGCAGAGGATTACCTCAAGGAAGCAGGAATGGAAGTTAAGCTTTTCGAGGGTATCGAGTCTGATCCATCAGTTGAGACTGTTATGAAGGGCGCTGCTGTTATGACAGAGTTTGAGCCAGACTGGATTGTTGCTATCGGCGGAGGTTCTCCTATTGATGCTGCTAAGGCAATGTGGATTAAGTATGAATATCCTGATACAACATTTGAAGATATGTGCAAGGTATTCGGTCTTCCTAAGCTTCGTAAGAAAGCTCATTTCTGTGCAGTTTCATCTACATCAGGAACAGCTACAGAGGTAACAGCATTCTCTATTATTACAGATTATGAGAAAGGTATTAAGTATCCTATAGCAGATTTCGAGATTACTCCTGATGTTGCTATTGTTGATCCTGAGCTTGCAGAGACTATGCCGGTTAAGCTTGTAGCACATACAGGTATGGACGCCATGACACATGCAATTGAGGCTTATGTATCAACTGCTAACTGTGATTACACAGATCCACTGGCACTTCATGCTATGGAGATGATTCAGGCTAACCTCGTTAAATCATACAACGGAGATATGGCAGCAAGAGATTCAATGCATAATGCACAGTGTCTTGCAGGTATGGCATTCTCTAATGCATTACTTGGTATCGTTCATTCAATGGCACATAAGACTGGTGCAGCATTTGAAG
>ERZ772870.677-NODE-677-length-34073-cov-4.755424_pt1 | contig 34073 bp, 26 predicted proteins | sample MGYA00511376_ERZ772870 | MGnify/ENA primary metagenome ERZ772870 (study PRJEB29015, sample SAMEA2737719) | human gut metagenome | biome: human gut; feature: human-associated habitat; material: faeces | place: China | collected 2012 ... | reverse complement strand
GGACGTAAGTCTCTCTTATATTTATGGAACAAGCAGAACCGGATTTGTCCGTTATGTGGCAAGGAAATAGATTGTACAAAAGCATGGAACGTCAACGAAATATCTGTTGGTGGTTCGATTGTACGGCAACTTGTCCACAACAACTGCTACAAGCGAAATAAACGAAAATGTTGAAAGTATGAGCCGATTTCTAACAACAAATAGAAATATTGAGTTGCTTGAGCCGTATGAGGGGAAACTCTCATGTACGGTTCTTAGGGGAGAAGGGGGCAGCAATGCCCTTGACTTACCCGATATTGAAAAACAAGGTGACTTCTTTGTAGAGTCTCCGATTATCCTGCTGGCAGCTATAATCTGGTATTTGAAAATATACAAAAACGGTATCTATTGCAGCTTCCCTCATGCCGTGGAATTGCTGAACAAACCTTACTCTGATTTGTTTACCATATTGACTTCCTATCCGGAACTGGAGAATTACCTTTCTCCTTTCATGGATGCATGGAAAGGTGGGGCACAAGACCAGCTCCAAGGCCAGATAGCTTCTGCAAAAATTCCGCTTACCCGAATGATTTCTCCACAGCTGTACTGGGTCATGACAGGCAATGATTTTTCTTTGGACATCAATAATCCAAAGGAGCCTAAAATCCTTTGTGTGGGCAATAATCCGGACCGACAGAACATCTATTCCGCTGCGCTCGGACTGTATAATTCCAGAATCGTCAAACTGATAAACAAAAAAGGGCAGCTTAAAAGCACGGTCATTATAGATGAGCTCCCTACCATCTATTTCCGAGGGCTGGACAACCTGATAGCGACGGCACGTTCCAACAAAGTAGCGGTTTGTTTGGGATTTCAGGACTTCAGCCAGCTTAACCGTGACTACGGTGAAAAAGAAAGCAAGGTAATTCAAAATACAGTCGGCAACATATTCAGCGGTCAGGTGGTCGGCGAAACAGCCAAGACACTTTCTGAACGCTTTGGAAAGATTTTACAAAAACGGCAGTCCATATCCATCAACCGTCAGGATGTCTCCACATCGATCAACACCCAGCTGGATTCCCTGATCCCTGCATCCAAGATTTCCAATCTTTCACAGGGTACGTTTGTCGGTTCCGTGTCGGACAATTTCGGGGAGAAAATAGACCAGAAGATTTTCCATGCGGAAATTATCGTGGACCATGCCAAAGTAAGTGCGGAAGAGAAGGCTTACAAAAAGATTCCGGTTATCAACACGTTCAAAGACAATGAAGGGAATGACATCATGCTCCAGCAGATACAACGTAATTATGACCAGATAAAGGCGGATGCCCAGGCCATCATAAACGATGAAATGGAACGAATCAAGAATGATCCGGAACTATGTGAACGGCTGGGAATAGAAAGTGTAGAAGAGGAGAAAAGAAAAGCTGAATAAATACAGAATGACAAATAAATCCTGAATCAGTTTGATTTTCAGGGAATATTCCTTATCTTTGAAACTGAAATAGAACATAACGGCGGATTACGGGATGTTTTCCGTCGATTATATACATAAGTCGCAAGACGTCTCGAACAGGAATCTGACAAATTCATAAACACAGAGGCTATTGCGTGAGGCTTATGCTATACCTTATAGCGTGAGCCCATGCGAGTTTCTGTGTTGGGCTTTGTCAGAGCCTCTGTTCGAAATAAGCATGGGTTTCATGCTTTTATTTTTAATAGCAGAGGTATGGCAAAAGTACAGATTATTATGCCCGTCACATTGGACGGTTTCCTGCCGGACAAAAATGAGGAACTGATGGAATGGCTCAGGACAGACCGGAACGGCTTCCCTTATTGGGAAGAGCAGGCTACATTCAACATGTATCCGCATTACGGTATGCTTGATTTGATGGATGCAAAAGAGAGACGCGACAAAAACTGTACTTTCTTTATGAAAGTACAGGACGAAAAAAGTGCCGAATATGCTGGTGGAGTATTTCTCTTCCGACTCGCAGATGAACTGGTCATTTACTTGCTTCCAATATCATACAAAAGTGGGAAAAACATAACCGGAAAGATTCAATTCGGACAATGGACTTTGCGTGAGTCCAAAACATTCCGAAACAATATATGCAGACTGGTATACCGCCTTAAAGAATAAAGATTACTTCAGACCAAGTTTCTTCATTTTCTTGTACAGGGCTGTACGACTGCAACCGAGTTCCACTGCTGTCTTGCTGACATTACCATGATTTTTTTCAAGCAAGTTTCGTATCCTTTCCTTTTCCTGAATGATACGAATATCCGGATTGTCACTACAATCTACATTGTCCAGTCCCAAGTCACTGACATTCAATAATGCATTATCCGCAACAATTACCGCACGTTTGATCTTTGCGTTCAATTCCCGCACATTACCCGGCCAGTCATATCCCAGCATACATGTTTTTGCTTCTTCGGTAAATCCCTCATTCTTGACACGTATTCTACCGGAATGTTCTTTTCTGAAGAATTCGGCAAGCGGAAGAATATCGTCTTTGCAATCTTTTAATGGCGGTTGAACAATTTCAAGTTCTGCAAGGCGATAATACAAATCCTCACGAAAACGACCTTCCTGCACAGCCATTCTCATATCTTCATTGGTGGCAGAAATAATACGTACATCCGTGCGTTTCACTTTATCACTTCCTACCGGGTTAAACTCTTTCTCCTGAAGGACACGCAGAAGAAGAATCTGCATGGGATACGGCATATTACCGATTTCATCCAGAAATAAAGTCCCTCCATTGGCTGTTTCAAAATGTCCCTTCCTATCCGCAACAGCTCCGGTAAATGCGCCTTTGACCGCACCAAAAAATTCAGAAGCCTGCAAATCGTTAGGTATACTTCCACAATTGACAGCAACGAATGGCTTGTCACGCCTATCACTATAACGGTGAATCATTTGGGCTATCACCTCTTTACCGCTTCCACTCGGACCTAGTATCATAACAGAAAGATCCGAAGGAGCCACTCGACGGGCAAGTGAAGCGGCTTTTCTGGCAGCTTCGCTGGTACGTTCTACAAAAGAACGCTCTTTACGCACTATAACCGGACCTTTCAGCATACTGTGCATTAATTCAAGCAGTTGTTCCTGATGGACAGGTTTTTGTAAATAATCCTTGGCTCCGAGCTTGATGGCACGGACTGCATCCGAAATACAGGCATAATCCGTCATGACAATAAAAGGGATTTCCATACCGGAACGCATCATCCAATCCAAAAGGCTGATACCGTCACCTTCTGGCAAGCGTACGTCTCCCAACACAAGATTGATTTCATTTTTCTTCAGGATACTACGTGCACCAGGTTCATCTATAGCTGTAAATACTTCGTAACCGGTCTTCTGCAGCCATTTTTCAACCATAGCACATAGTATCATATTGTCCTCAACAATCAGTATTCTCATATTTCCTTAATTCTTTTTCTGTTTCTTCTATCAATTTCTTTACCCACTCTATAATCAGAATTGCATGTTCACAAATAATTTCATCACTACTGTCCATATCTTGTAACCGTTCTTGAAAATCACGCAACAAGTTTTCCTTTCCAAGCATTTCCCATACAGGTATCATTCGATGGATTGTTTTTCTCATAACTTCACGGTTATCATCTTTTAAGGCTGATTTCAGGTCCTCAAGTTCCTTTCTGGATTCATCGATAACCAAAGATAACATATACATATTATCATCCGAACCTTCCAATAAACGGGAAAAATCAAACTCACCAGCATCTGATACTTTTGCTTGAGACATAACGGATGATAAAAAAGTCAGCAATGCATGTATATTGAACGGCTTATGAATACAACCTACGAACCCTTCTTTTTCATAAATATCAGTATTGCTGTCACCACGAGCTGTCATGACTGCTATCGGAATCGTTTTTGAATTTCCAATATCTGAATTTCGGAGCAACCTTAACAGAGCGAACCCGTCGGTGTCCGGCATTTGTACATCTGTCAGCACCATATCATAATCCGATTGCCCAAGAGCAGCCACGACTTCCTGGAAATTCATACAGCTTGTGCAGGAAACTCCCTTACGCCCAAGCATGTCTTCCACTATTTTCAACAATATAGGATCATCATCCACAACAAGCACATTCTTCGGTAGAATGGTTATCGAATCATTATCAGGCTTTTCCTCTTCCACAAGTTCATCCGTTACAGGTAAAGGGAATTCAAGCTTGAAAATGCTCCCCTTTCCCGGTGCGCTTTCCACAGCTATAATACCATTCAGAACTTTGACCAGTCCTTTGGTCAGAAAAAGCCCTAAACCGAAGCCCTCGGAATTGACATTCTGTGCGGCACGCTCAAAGGGGGCAAATATTCTTTTCAGCGTTTCCTCATCCATACCGATACCGGTATCCCTGATTTCAATGTGCAGTTTCCCTTCCAAATATTTTGAATAAAAGCTTATGGTTCCTGATGGGGTAAACTTGATGGCATTGGTCAGTAAATTGGCCAATACCTGCTCCAGCTTATCTGCATCGCCCTTTACAACAAAAGATGAATTTTGATGTTCAGATTGAAGATATAAGGCCTTTGCAACAGCCTTGCGGGAAAACTCGTCTGAGATGCGTTGCAGGAAACGGTCAAGATAAAATGGCGTGTCGTTACGCAAATCACCGGTTTCATTGATCCGATAGGCATCCATCAGGTCATTAACCAGGTGCAGAATATGATGACAGGAATGGCGTATATCCTCCAAATATGGTTCGCGTTTCTTTTTTTCCCGTGTTTGGGAAGCCAAGTCTGCACAGTTATGAATATTACCGAGCGGGCCACGGATATCATGAGAAACGGTCAGAATTATTCTTTTTCGCATTTCAAGCAAATCCTCGTTTTCCAGAACGGTTTGCTGTAGTTTGACTTTTATCTTTTCTTCCTTACGTATATCGGATAGAATAATGAAAAAAGAAATAATAAACAGAACGATAACAATACTTATCACTATAGCAAACAGTCGGAAAGATTTCCATCTTGTCTCCGTTATTTCCAGATACTGTTCTGTAAATGACTGCTGTATTTGGTTATCAAGAGAAGAAACAAAATCATATAACTTGTGATTTAACAGCCTATTCTGTAAACGCAGACTGTCTGCATACGCTTCCATCTGATTATTCCGCCAATCTCTGGCAGAAGTCAATCTTTCATTGAAGTCCTGTATTTCATTTGTGATGTATGGAACTTGTACCGTCTCTTTCTTTCCAAATAATCCGGCAATCCCTTTCTTTTTCTTCGTTATTGTCTTCATCCGAACAGACTGTGTGGCTATTACAGGTAATTCATTCGTAAGAATACTGTCGGACTCCTTCCAGGATTGGACAGCTTTCATTATCCTGAACAGATGTATCTCTTTCGCCTCAAGCAGTACCCGTAAAGAGTCTATCTGAACAGGACGTAAGAAATTTCCACACCCGGATTTTATTTCAAGCAGAATACTGTCTGTTTTAAGACGCTGATAATGGTATCTGTTATAATCTGATTCATCCCATGCAATAACTGATTCGCCTAAAGTTGCCAATCTGGTAATATACAAATGAGCCTTATGGATATTTTCACGGGCATGATTGGTTTTATTTATAACATCCTCAAATCTTCGAAAGCGGAAACGCTCATTGACCATAACAACAGTCAAAAATAAAACTATAGCTGTTATAATGATATAGCCTAGAAATATTTTTTTACGTAATACTATGCTCATTTAAGCATTTTGATTATTAACAACATGAATACTTATTTTTCAAAATAACCCTTATATTAATAACATCAATCTTTTCTTTTATTCAACTAAAATAGCTCAATAGTATGCGTCCTTGCTTTTTTACAAAAGTCATTGCCCTCCAATTAATCTTATTACTTGTATTCATCTATTGATATGTAAAATTTTATGTATCAAAATGTACATCGAACAGTTTGCGAACTCTACAAAAGTTGTATTTCAAAGAAAATGGTATCATAAAATTACAATTATTATATTGGCCCGTTGGCGAATTACTTTTCTAGCACATTTATAATATTTTGATTCGCCAACGGGTAAAATTTATCTATTTACTATTTTGCCATCTAACAAATAAATCACTCGATTGGCATAACCTGCATCTCTTTCTGAATGTGTAACCATTATAATTGTTGTTCCTTGTTTATTAAGTTGTTGTAGTAGCGTCATGACTTCAATACCATTTGTTGAATCCAAATTACCAGTTGGCTCATCTGCTAATATCAAAGGACAATCTGTGACTATTGCACGAGCAATGGCCACTCGTTGTTGTTGTCCTCCTGATAATTGCTGTGGAAAGTGTTTGGCACGATGGGCTATATTCATTTGTTCTAATACATTCATTACTTTTGATATTCGTTCTTTCTTTGGAATGCCCAAATAAACTAATGGTAACTCAACATTTTCAAATACCGTTAATTCATCTATCAGATTAAAACTTTGGAAAACAAAGCCAATATTTTTCTTACGAAAAGAACTCAACTGATTTTCATTCATTTTGGTCATTTCTTTCTCGTTAATAAAATATTTTCCAGACGTAGGTATGTCTAGCGTTCCTAAAATATTTAGCAACGTTGATTTTCCACATCCTGATGGTCCCATGATGGCAACAAATTCCCCTTGTTTAATTTCCAAATTTACATTGCTTAATGCTCTAGTCTGTACATCCTCTGTCGTAAAGACCATGGAAAGATTTTCTGTTCTAATCATATTTTAAAAATTTAAATTACTCATTTCTCAAAATACGCATTGGTTTTAAACGAATTACACGCCAAACTTGATGAGCTACTGTCAATAAAGCGACAAATATCATTAACACAAATGCTATTACATATCCCCACCAAGGCAAAATAATATGAAAGGCATAAGTTCTAAGCCATTCATCCATCAAAATAATAGAAAGAGGAGTTCCCAATACTGTAGCCAATATCGTAAGTAATATCAACTCTCGTGTTAAAACCCAAAAAAGACTTTTCTTATCAGCCCCTAACACCTTCCTTATTCCAATTTCTTTTACACGAGCCATTGTAGAAAAGAGAGTCATAATCCATAACCCCAAACAAGCTACAAATATTGCAAGCAATGATGCACATGTAAAAATCCAACTAAAATTACGATCTGATTTATACAAATCATCATTGTAATCACTCAACCTAAAATATGAAAATACAGCTGAAGGAAAATATGTTTTATATATCTGCTCTATCTTTGCAACTTGTTTTGCATTAATTTCTGTATTTAATTGAATAGAAATATACGGTGTTGCAATAAAAGGAACACGTTCTTTTATAAAAAACATTATTGGCTTATATGGTTCAGCAAGTGATTGTTGGTGATAATTTTTCACAACACCAATAATCTCAAGAGGCTCTTCCAAGACTTCCATGGCCAATTGTTTGCCTAATGCATCTTCAGGAGAAGAGTATCCAAGTAATCTGGCAGCCTCCTCATTCAAGACGACCTTGTTTAGTTCATTTCCATAATTCTCAGAAAAAATACGGCCACAAATGATTTTAGGAGAATACAGTGTCAAATAATCATAATCTACAGCAAACATTTGTATCAGTTTTATTTCTGATATGTCGCTTCCATAAGGACGATTAGTAAAATAATTTGCTACTTCCACACCTGGAACTGCACCGGAAACAGCCACATGACTTATAAAGGACTCCTGTTCCAGTCTTTTTTTAAAGTTCATCATTTGTACAGACATGTTTTCTGTTAAAGCAGGATATTTCAAAACCAAAACTCGATCAAACATAGAAGAAGAAGTTTCTTGTTGCATAAAATGTATTTGTCTAATTACTACAATTGTTCCTGAAACTAAAATAAAGGAAGCTACAAATTGAATGACAATTAATATTTTCCTAATTTTATTTCCCTTTCGACTATGTAAAAATTTACCTCGCATGATGTCTGATAGCTTAATATGAGTAAGTAGAAATGACGGATATAAACCAATAAAAAAGGTTCCACAGACAAATATTATTAATACCATACTCCAACATTCTAATGAGTTAAAAACGTCAAATGCAAAATTTTGTCCAACCCAACGGGAAACAATAGGCAACAATACTTCTATCCATCCCAAAGCTAAGACCAATGCCAATAAGTTGAATAGCCCTGATTCAAGTAATCCTTGTATTACAATTTGTCGACGAGAAGCTCCGAATACTTTTCTAAGCCCAAATTCCTTTCCTCTTTCTAAATAACGCGCAATAGTTAAGTTCAAAGCATTTACCCATCCGATTAACAATAAAGCTACAGCCATAATAAAAAGAATTTGGACAGCTGTTTTGCTACCTTTTTCTTCTTTTTCATATGATTTACGAGGAGTCAAATGTATATCTTTTAAAGGAATAAGTTCAACTCTCCAATCTTTATACTTTAATGCAGATGTCTTATATTTTTTTGATATAGAATGAAAATTTTCTTCTATATCGCTTGGACTTTTACCGGGTTTAAGACGTATGTAAGTATACACACCATGAATATACCAAATGTCACGTCTTGCTTCTGGAATAGAAGAATACGACAATAAAAAATCGTAACGTAAATGAGAGTTATATGGCATATCTGCAATTATTCCTGTAACCTCAAAATGTTGTTCGGATGAAGGCGTCTTAAAGGTCAAGATTTTACCAATAGGATCACTATCTGCAAAATAGCGATGTGCAGTACTTTCCGTAATTACAACTGTATTTGGACGAACTAATTGTCCTTCCTTCTCCCCTTTAATTATGGGGAAATTAAATAAATCAAAAAAGGCAGGTTCCGTATAACAATATTTTTCCTCTATAAACTGACGATCCTTGTATGTAACTTCTTGTTCACGGTCTTGTGCAGTCACCCTTACATATTGTTCGATGCCAGGAATCTCACGAAACATGACAGGAGCGTGGCCAAATGTCGTTGTAGCCCAATTGTCCGTCAAAACGTTCCCTTCATAAAGACGACTTTCTACACGATAAATTCGATCGCCATCATGAAATGTGTCAAAACTTAATTCAAACCGTACATAAAAAAGAATCAACAGAGCCGAACCTATACACACAGAAAGGCCAAATAAATTAAGGGCTGTAAGAGACTTCTTTGCCCTCTGACTTTTAATAATTTGAGAAAAATATTCCATTATCGTAATTTTAAGAGTTCATTTTTACCAAATAAATCATATCCGGAAATAATAACTTTCTCTCCAGGATTCAAACCATCCAAAACTTCATAATACAAAGGATTCTGTCGTCCTAATCGAACTTGGCGCAGATGAGCCACTTTTTCTTTCTCATCTACTACATATACATATTCCCCTCCACTTGACTGATAAAAACTTCCACGTGGAATAAGAACTGCCTCTATAGGATCACCCAGTTGTAAATCTAAGTGATATGTTTGTCCAGAACGGATATTCACAGGTCTATCAGAAATAAAATGCAAATCAGTGCGAAATTGTCCATTTTGTACTTCCGGATATACTTTTGTTATTTTCAAACTATACTTTTTCCCTTCACGCTCAAAATTAGCCAAAAGGCCAGGATGAATACGTTCCACATAATGCTCATCAATCTTTGCTTCTATCTTCAACTCTGGGGTAATAATTTGTCCTATACGTTCACCTTGAGATATAGATTGTCCTATTTGAGCTTCTATATTTCCTAATTGTCCATCAACAGGCGCTTTTATCTTTAAATTTTCTAAACGTTCACGTACAAGTAAAAGACTTTTTTTAATGTTTCGTATATTTTCATTTAGACTTTGTAATTGATTATCACGTAACTGTACATCTTGTTTGATCCTTTCATCTAAAACTTTGACTTGTTCTGAAATTGAATTATAATCTTCCTGTGACTGTAAATAATCTTCCCTAGATATTAAATTCTTTTGAAACAGATGTGAGTATTGTTGAAAACGACGTTGCTTCCGTATTAATTCTTTATTCAGTGTAATACGTTCTTGCTTCAAACTAAGATGCTCTTGTTCCATATTCAAGCGAGTATTACGAAGTTCATTTTCCTGATAAGCCAAGTTTGCCTCACTTTGTAAAATACCAATATTTAACAGCGGATTACTAAGACGAAGAATTATATCTCCAGCTTTTACTTGCGTTCCTTCTTCTATCAAACGTTCCTCTACTCGTCCTCCTTCAATAGCATCCAAATATATGATATGATCCGGAATAACCTGTCCAACTACTCTTATGTAATCATTAAATTCTCCCTTTTGTACAGTAGAAATTGTTATACCATCTTTGTTTACATTCATAGAGGATGAATTGACACGAAATGTTATCCATAATACCCCCAAAAGAATAGTAATTGAACCAATTATAATACAAATCATTTTCTTTGAAAATTTGGATTTTTTCTCAATTTTTGTATCCATGCCGTTATAATCAATCTGCTTCATTTTTATTTTATAATTAATTTTTATTACAAAAATGTTCCTTCCTGATAGAATCGTATCACTCTTTTTTGAAGACTATATTGCAGTTTGGTACGTATTATCTCTGCTTTACTCCGCATGTATTGATTGCGTTTTTCCAACAATTCGAACATAGATATCATACCCTCCCTCCATTTTTCTTCACTTTCTTTCCATGTAATAGAATCTGCACGAAGTTGTTCTTTAGCTAATTGACATTCCTTAAGTGCAGATTGAAAAGAAAGATATGTATTATGTATTTGTTTATATAATGATAAACGTTGTTGTTCATTTTCATTCTGTATTTGCTGCAAACGAAGTTTTTCTTTTCTTATATTCTCTAAACGAGATAACCCATTGAATATCGGTAAAGATACGCATATTCCAATATACCTATTCATATTATTATTTAATTGTTCTCGATAGGAGATAATATCACCAGATTCATTTTTTGCCGTATTATAATATCCAGTATTTAAATTAAATTCCAGACGAATTGAAGGGTAAAAAACTCTTTTTGCCATAGACCATAGTTTACGAGAAGCTTTTTCTTTCATATTCATAATATGATATTCTGGAAGAGTTAATTCGGAAATGGAATATAGTTCATTTAAGTTTAAAAGACTGTCAGTTATATCCATCCTACTCTCTGTGATGACAATAGACAATGTATCAGTTTCTTTAATGTTCATAAGTTCTTTCAGAGTTAATAGAGAAAGATTGCAATTATTAGATTTCACCGTTTCTTGATAAACATCGGATTGTAAGCGCGCTTTTACTTCTTGTAAGTCGGAAAGGGAACGTATTCCTAAATCAACATATTCTATCATCTGCCTGCAATAATATTCACTTAGTTTCCGTTGTTCAACTGCAAGTTTGTGCATTTCTTTATCGAAAGAATAACGATAAAATGCTTCTAAAACTTCAAAAGCCAAATTATTTTCTTCCACTTTACTTGACAACACATTAATTTTTTTGTTCATTTTATAAAACAACAATTTATCAATACGCGAAAAGCCTTCAAATACTGGAAGAGAAATATTTAGCCCGATTGTATTTTCTAAAAAAGACTCAGAAGTATATTGGTTGGTTAATGGATCTATGGAATGTCCAAATTGCTTTCCCAATACACTGACAGTACTAATTGAAGGTAAAAAATTACCATAAGCAGCTATAATATCTGTATTGGCAATTTTAGTATCCAATTTCTTATTTTGTATCCGTAAATTATGCTCAATTGCATATCGCATACATTCAGATTCGGTCCATTCGGATTGCGCATTACTAATTTCAGGCAAAGCGAAATAACAAATCGATAAAAAAATCAATAAACATTGCCTAATAGATGTTTCAAAACTCATATCGGTTACTTTGTATTATTCTATTTGCATTATATGATACAAATTGCGTGCCATTAATTTAATACATTGATAATTAAGTATTTATAAAATTAAAACAAAATTAAACGTCCAATTTGTTGACGTATAAACGTCTATCTTTTTGACACTAAAATGATGTATGTACATATCGCTCTTATCTTAAACTCCACAAATCCCAGAAAACTTACATTTTGATTGAATTTCAGTTAAAAACTTATATTTATTATAGGATTTTTGATTTAGTCTTTTCTCAAGAAACAATTCTTGTACACAAAGAATAATTCCACTTGTGTTATTTTAGTTATCCTTCCACCAAAACATCATTATAATTATAAAAATTAAGAAAGGGGCATAAATAAAATTTCTGAAGTGTCAAATATTTAGGCGTTTTTTTGTTCGACATCTGTAAAACAGGTATTTTTACCTTTAAAAAAAGAACATATGCAAACTGGTACTATTCTAATTGTCGATGACAACAAAAGCGTATTAACTTCTCTAGAGCTTCTCTTGGAAAGAGAATTTGAGAAAATAGAGACTGTATCTGATCCCAATAAGATATTTTCTATTTTAGATGAATTCATAATTGATTTAGTCATTTTAGATATGAATTTTTCTGTTGGTTTTAATACAGGTAATGAAGGCTTGTTTTGGCTCCAGCGCATACATGAAATTAGACCTGAATTACCAGTTATTATGCTAACGGCTTATGGAGATATTGATCTTGCTGTAAAATCATTAAAAAGTGGAGCAGCAGATTTTGTATTAAAACCTTGGAATAATGACAACTTGATAAAAAAAATAAGAACTACATTACAAGAAGCAAAACATAAATTACCTGCTAATTCTATTAAAGGAGCTAGTGAACCAGGAATGATTATTGGCCATTCTCCAGCGATGATGAAAATAATAAGACTTGTAACTAAAGTAGCCAAAACAGATGCAAACATCTTAATTTTTGGTGAAAATGGTACAGGCAAAGAAGTATTAGCTCGAGAGATTCATCGTTTGTCTCTTCGCAGTCAGTATGAAATGTTTAATATTGATATGGGATCTATCAGTGAAACATTATTTGAAAGTGAATTGTTTGGACATGAAAAAGGTGCTTTTACAGATGCACACGAAAGTAGAATTGGTAAATTTGAAGCGGCAAATGGAAGTACACTTTTTCTTGATGAAATTGGGAACTTATCTTTAGGATTGCAAGCAAAGTTATTAGTTGCTTTACAGAATAGGGAAATAACCCGACTTGGCAGTAATAAAAAGATTCCAATTGATATACGATTAATTGCCGCCACTAATCGAAATTTACTTGAAATGGTAAAGCAAGCTCATTTTCGTGAGGATTTATTTTACCGTATAAACACTATACAAATAGAAATTCCTCCTTTACGACACCGTAAAGAAGACATAGCGACATTTGCAGAATATTTCTTAAAAAAATACGCTAATTTGTATAAACGGACAGGACTATCCTTACATCCAAAAACTATACAAAAGCTGGAAAGTCATAATTGGCCCGGAAATATTAGAGAATTACAATATACCATTGAAAAAGTTGTGATCTTAGCAGAAAAAGAGATAATAAAACCATCCGATATATCTATACATTTAGATAATACATTTTCTTTTGATAGAGTTCCTAATTTAAAAGAAGTAGAAAGAAAAGCTATTTTAGCAGCTATATCTCAAAATTCGGGAAATTTAACAGCAACTGCAGAACAATTAGGTATCAGTAGACAAACATTATATAACAAATTAACACGTTTCAATTTTTAATTAAATGTTTAGCACTCGTTTATACATACACATCCTTTTATTTGTATTACTCATAGTCTTTACACTTGGACTTGGACTTATAGGTATTATTTCAAGAAAAGCTATAATACTAGGAACAATTACGATTCTAATAGCTTTTGGCCTTATTGGAAGACTTGTTTATTACCTGAATTCTTATAATCGGAAAATGAAATTTTTTTTTGATTCTATAGAAGATAATGAATCCATGCTTTACTTTCCAGAAAATATTGGATCCAAAGAACAACGATATTTATATGCATCTTTTAATAGAGTATATACTTTAATGTCAGAACATAAAAAGATCGAGTTCGAGCGTAAATTACATCAAAAAGAATATGAATCTTGGGAAAAACTTATGCGAGTATTAACCCATGAAATAATGAATTCTATCACTCCAATTGTTTCACTCTCAGAAACCCTTCTTTCTTATTTTCAGATTAAACACGTTTCAAAAAGTACAAAAGATATTACAGAACTTACTATTGAAAAAACAATACGTGGATTAGAGACCATTAAAAGCCAAGGAGAAAATTTGATTTATTTTACAGAATCATATAGACAATATTCAGGATTAAAGCAACCTGAATTTAAATATTTCTCCTTAACAGATTTGATAGAAAACATTCAAATATTATATCAAGAAATTTTACAGCAACAACAGATAAGGTTTTCTACAGACTTTTTTCAACCGCAAATACAAATTTATGCAGATGAAAATATGTTATCGCAAGTTTTAATAAATCTATTAAAAAACTCCATACAAGCGCTAACAGAGCAATCTGAAAGAGAAATACACATTAAAGTATATATTCAAGAAATGATTCTATTTATAAAAATAACAGACAATGGTTCTGGTATCCCATCTAATTTGCTTGAAGATATTTTTATTCCTTTTTTTACAACAAAAAAGGATGGAACGGGTATAGGGCTAAGTCTTTCCAGACAAATTATACGTATGCATGGTGGGGAGTTATCTGTAAAATCTCAACCTTTTCATGAAACCTCATTTACAATCTCTTTACCATTAAACTATAACCCAAAGTATATTTAACATGTAAAATAAATTAACAATTATAAGAATACAAATATTAAAAAGGCTCAGTGCCAAATATATTTTTTGTGAAAAACTATATTGCACAATAGTACTAATATCTCAGTTATCCCTTCCATCAAAGATAAATCCCAATCCTGATTTGCCAGCCGCATTTATCCCTTTTTTCAGGAGAATTTTCTTTATGGCTATCGCCATGAAAATTCACCTGAAAAAGAATGCGGCGGCAAACGGATTAGAATTAAAGGAAAGATTACAGGGATTAACTGCGACCGACGTGACGCATAGCCGTAAATCAAAGGCGGCTATCCTTATATTCCATATATGACCTCACAAATACTGAGAAAATCCACCTTCCTCAATAACAAAACATAGCCTGCCTATCAACTCCCAAAATAAGACAGGGATTTCAGCTCCCTCCGATCTGCATAGTCAGGTGGCTTCGCTATGTTTTTACTCCTACATCCAATTCTTTTTTCTTTTTTTCCTCTGTTCCCGTTCTTTCCTGTCCTTCGTGTGACATTTGATGACACCTGATGACATCTAATATCATCTATTTGTAAATCAATTGTTTACTCAGTTTATCGTCTTACATTTGGACTGTGAAACAAATCAAGTAGTCACTCAAAACAAAAGATTATGGCACAAGAAAACAGTCCTGACAAGGAAAAAAGGCAAGGCCGGACAAAGAAACCGGAAAAGCCTTATGTGGAACAAATTGACGAGCTTCTGCTGGTACATAACAAGAACGACCCCAAGGAGGGTTTGGGAGTGGTCAGCAAGGCAGACGAGAAAGGTAATTATCAGACGGTTGCACCGGAGGAGAAGAATGAGAACTCATTCCTGAAATTCGACAAGAATTCGAGTATTCTCGAAAACTTCATCAAGAATTTTTGGAGCCAGCTGAAGGAGCCCACCCATTTCAGGCTTATCCGTATGACCTTCAATGATTACAAGCAGAACAAACAGGCTCTCAAGGACCTGGCCGAAGGCAAGAAAACAGACGCGGTAAAGGAGTTTCTAAAACGCTATGAAATCGTACCGAAAGTAAACAATCAGAAAAACAGTCAAACAAAAGAGGAGGAAACAACAATGGCAAAGAAGCAGGAACAGACAACGCAGGCTCAGCCTGAACAGGTATCACAGGTGGAAGCTGCCGCACAGGGGCGCGAACAGCAGGAACCGCAACGCCAACAGACACCCACGTACCGCTATAACGAGAATATGATTAACTGGGAGGAACTGGGTAAGTTCGGCATATCCAAGGAAATGCTGGAGCAGTCCGGACAGCTTGACAGCATGCTGAAAGGATACAAGACCAACAGAACTATGCCGCTGACACTCAACATTCCTGGGGTACTGACCGCAAAGCTTGATGCACGCCTTTCGTTCATATCCAACGGCGGGCAGGTCATGCTGGGCATCCACGGTATCAGAAAGGAACCTGAACTGGACCGTCCTTATTTCGGACATATCTTCACGGAAGAGGACAAGAAAAACCTGCGTGAAAGTGGAAACATGGGACGCGTGGCTGACCTTAACCTGCGTGGCAACACGACAGAGCCATGTCTGATTTCCATCGACAAGAATACCAACGAACTGGTAGCCGTACGACAGGAGCATGTCTATATCCCGAATGAAATCAAAGGTGTTACTCTGACTCCGGATGAAATTCAGAAACTGAAAAACGGAGAACAGATATTCGTAGAGGGAATGAAGTCCAATCAAGGTAAAGAGTTTAATGCCAATCTGCAATATAGTGCGGAAAGAAGAGGCATCGAATTTATCTTCCCGAAAGACCAGGCCTTCAACCAGCAGACACTCGGCGGTGTGCCGCTTTCCCCCATGCAGCTCAAAGCGTTGAACGAAGGACACACCATCCTTGTAGAGGATATGAAACGAAAGAACGGCGAACTGTTTTCTTCCTTTGTTACCATGGACAAGGTTACAGGCGGACTCCAATATACGCGCCACAATCCGGAAACGGGAGAAATCTACATACCAAAGGAAATCTGTTCGGTACAACTTACACCGGAGGACAAGGAAGCGTTACGCAAAGGGCAGCCCATCTATCTTGAGAACATGATCAACCGTAAAGGTGAGGAATTCTCGTCATTCGTCAAGCTGGACCTGGCAAGCGGAAGACCACAGTATTCCAGAACTCCGGACGGTTTCAATGAACGGCAGGCACCTACCATCCCGGCTGAGGTTTACGGACACCTGCTTTCGGCACAAGAAAGAGCAAATCTTCAGGACGGAAAGGCCATCCTTGTAACGGGTATGAAAGGTCCCAACGGCAAACCGTTCGATTCCTATCTGAAAGTAAACGCAAACACCGGACAGCTGCAATATTTCCAGGAAAATCCGGATGTACGTCGTAATACCTCACAGCGTGCTTCACAGACTGACAATACCCAACAGCAGGAACAGAAGAAGGGAGCAAAACAGGCTGTCTGACCTGAACGGGATTTAAATCATTCAAATCATCAACTACTAAAAAAAGGAAAGAACATGAACAAGACCAATCATCATATCTACAAGGCTGAACAAATCGACTGGGAAAAACTGGAATCGGTAGGTATCAGCAGATCGCAAATTGAAAAGGACGGAAACATGGACCTGCTCCTTCAGGGAGAGGAAACCAATGTCATGTCCATTAAAATCAAGACTCCTATATTTTCACTTACAATGGATGCCACACTCAGTCTGATTGAAGACGAGAATGGAAATCCGGTCATCAGCGTAAACGGTATCAACCCTTCAGGTGAATAAATAAGAAACCATAATGTATCATCTCTCTTTCCATACGGACTTACCGTATGGAAAGATATAAAAAACAGAATTTATCATGATTGCCATATTAACAGACAAACCAAGTGTAGGAAAAGAAATCGGAAGAATCATCGGTGCAACCAGAGTAAGAAACGGATATGTGGAAGGAAACGGCTACATGGTTACGTGGACTTTCGGGAACATGCTGTCACTAGCCATGCCGAAGGACTACGGAACCCAGAAGCTGGAACGGAATGATTTTCCTTTCATCCCATCCGAATTTGAACTGATGGTACGTCATACACGCACCGAGAACGGATGGATACCGGAGATTGATGCCGTGCTCCAGCTTAAAGTAATCGAGAGGGTGTTTCAGGCATGTGACACCATCATTGCGGCTACCGATGCCAGCCGTGACGGGGAAATGACATTCCGCTATGTCTATCAATACCTGAACTGTACACAGCCTTGCTTCCGTCTGTGGATTTCCTCTCTTACTGACGAGTCTGTACGTCAAGGCATGGAAAATCTGAAACCGGACAGCTGTTACGACAGCCTGTTCCTCGCTGCCGACAGCCGCAACAAGGCGGACTGGATTCTCGGAATCAACGCCAGCTATGCCATGTGCAAGGCGACGGGCCTCGGCAACAATTCCCTCGGACGGGTGCAGACACCGGTACTGGCTGCCATCAGCAGACGCTACCGTGAAAGGGAGAACCATATTTCATCGGACAGCTGGCCCATCTACATCAGCCTGCAAAAGGACGGCATCCTCTTCAAGATGCGCCGCACACAGGATCTTCCCGACAAAGAATCCGCAACAATGTTTTTCCAGGACTGCAAGCTGGCACATCAGGCACAGATTACAGGTATCAGCCACAGCGTTAAGGAAATACTTCCACCGGATCTGCTTGACCTGACACAGCTTCAGAAGGAAGCGAACATCCGCTATGGCTTTACCGCATCAGAGGTGTATGACATCGCACAGTCCCTTTATGAAAAGAAACTGATTTCCTACCCAAGGACTTCCAGCCGTTATCTGACGGAGGATGTGTTTGACTCGCTTTCACCAATCATGGCGCGTCTGCTTTCATGGGAGCTGTTCCCTGCCGCTAAAGGAACTGGAGGTATTGACATATCCAGTTTGTCCCGCCACGTAATAAACGCAGAAAAAGCCAATGTACATCATGCCATCATCATTACAGGTATCCGTCCCGGAAATCTGTCCGAAAAGGAAATGCAGGTTTACAGACTTGTAGCTGGAAGGATGCTTGAAGCATTCATGGCTCCATGCCGCATAGAAACGACAAATGTTGAAGCGGTTTGTGCGGCGCAACATTTCAAGGCCGAACAAACAAGAATCATTGAAGCCGGCTGGCATGACGTGTTCATGCATTCCGACATGATTCCGACATCGGGATATTCCGTCAAAGAACTCCCCGAAGTGGAGAAAGGTGATACCCTGAATGTATGCGGATGCAACATGGTGCACAAGAAACAGCTGCCGGTAAATCCGTTCACGGATGCAGAACTGGTGGAATACATGGAACAGAACGGACTGGGCACGGTATCCTCACGTACCAATATCATCCGTACACTGGTTAACCGTAGGTATATCCGTTATTCAGGGAAATATATCGTTCCGACCCCGAAAGGCATGTTCACCTACGAAACCATCCGTGGAAAGAAAATTGCGGATACTTCACTCACCGCAGACTGGGAAAAACAGCTGGCCGGACTTGAAAGCGGAATGATAACCGGACAGGACTTCCTGAACAGGATCAGGACTCTCGCCAAGGAAATGACTGATGACATTTTCAACACCTATTCCACAAAAGAAGAATAACATCCATATCAATATAACCATAAGAATGCAGGCCGGAAGGTCTGCATTTTTTTGTATCCGTACAGAAAAGAATCTGTTTTTCCGCTTTTAAGCGGCAAAGGTCTTGGATTGCCTGCCTTTTGCCGCAAGGCTGCCCTCAAGGGCTTGGCTGGACAGAAAAAAATCATCCTCGCTACGCTCCGGTATTTTTTCCTGCCAGGCCTTGCGCAAAAAGGCAATCCAAGAGGCCGGAGACCTATAAAATCGGGAAAACACATCCCGATGGGATTATTCATTCATAAAATTAAGGATTATGAAACTACAGATTATCGAAAGTATCAGCAAGCATGTGGTAACCCTGGTACTGGTTATCGGAATACTTATGCTGACAGACAAAGGTATCATGCCTACAAGTATGATTGCAATGCTCCTGCTCACCGGAGGAATCATAGGATTTCTTTTCAGAGCTCTTCTACTGATTGTAAGGATAGCATTTATCTTTTTCATTGTCGGACTCCTGTTTTTCTAACCAATAAAACCAACAGATATGAAAACAAGTACATGTATATCTTCTGCTCCTGTCATGCCGGCTGTATGGCCACAGAACGAACATATCAGACCGGTCAAAAGACGTCTGCCCAATACAGTTGATGAGCCTAAAAACATCGGCTACTATCTGGAATCTCTGCGTGATATTTCCAGCAATCCTGACAGAGAGAATGTCCTGAAAGAATTCTTCAAGGAAACTTATGTATAACCATAAAATTTTTCAATTATGTTTTTTCAATCAATTTATCAGATGATTACAGCAGGTACGGATCTGAATATCAATATCCGTAAAGTGGATAACAGCCTGAGTGTGGCAGTCATGCCAAGGCGGAACAGCCTGAAAGAGGATACGCGGCAAAACATGGTGCCACTGGTCGTAAACGGAACACCGGCAGAACTGGATATGGGCTTCCTGCAGACGATACTACAACCGATACAGAAGGTACAGGGACTGCTTGTCAATGCGGAAAACTTCGAGAAACAGGCAGAAAAGGCTACATCACAGGCCAAATCATCCAAAACTCCAACAGTACCGGCTGAATCAAAGGAAGCCAAGGAAAAACGGGAAAAGATGGAAAAACTCCTCAAGAAGGCTGATGATGCAACTGCCGCAAAAAGGTTCCCCGAAGCAATGACATGGCTGAAACAGGCACGGGTGCTGGCTCCTTCAGAAAAACAGAAGGAGATTGACGAAAAGATGCAGGAAGTACAGAAACAGGCCAGCGAAGGAAGTCTGTTCGGTATGACAGAGGAACCGGCGCCGGTAATTCCCCAACCACAAGGCAGCATGAACGGTCAGCCACAGCCCGGTATGCAAACAAGCATATTCCCGGAGCAACAAACCCATACTATAAATCCTAAACCTGTCATGCAGCCTGCTCCACAACAGATTCCACAGGAAATGCCTCAACCGGTATATGGAACGAACGGAGCATATATCCAACCTACTCCAAACCGCCCCGTGATGCAAGGAACAGGTATGCCACAAGGAGCTACAATGCAGCCCTATCCGCAGCAGCAGGTACGGCAACCGACAAACGGACATATACCGAACGGAACGGTACAAGTACAGAACGGAAACGGACGGGAATACCAGACTGCACCGGCAGCCCATGATACATTCTGCTTCGATCCGGAAGACGAAAATGACAGGGAGCTTCTAAGAGAGGACCCGTATGCGGAATATCCGGATTTTCCAGCTGAGTACCGAATGAAGGACGAGGCACAGGTAGAAATGATATACTGCTGATATATAAAAATACACTACTGTCCCGTTAAAAATGGGAATTGGTCTTTGAAATAATTGAAATATAGTCTTTTACAAGCATTTTTAAGGTGCGACGATTTGAATTTGCTAAATTGTAGTCTATAAGATAGACTGCATATGAACAAAAACAAATATGTCTTTGCCCAATTGGTAGAATTTCTCGATAAAGACAAGTTTCGTCACTTGGTTGACAAATATAATGGCAATCGGTAATGTCAAGTCATTCACGTGCTGGAACCAACTTCTTGCACTGATGTTTGGTCAGCTTAGTAATCGTGAAAGTTTACGCGATGTAGTCGTGGCGCTGGAAGCGCATCATACCAAATGCTATCATCTTGGAATAGGACGGAATCCTATTGCTAAAACGACATTTGCTTCAGCCAACCAAAATCGAGATTATCGCATCTTTGAAGACTTTGCATTCTTCATGATGGAACAGGCTCGGAAGAAACAGGCAACAGATATTTTTAAGTTGAAAGGGCATGTGTATGCTTTCGATTCTACAACAATACCTTTATGTCTGTCTATCTTCTGGTGGGCCAAGTTTCGTAAGAAGAAGGGTGGTGTAAAAACTCATGTGTTGTATGACTTGGAAACACAAGTTCCAGCATACTTCCATATCTCTACAGCATCTGTCCACGATTCAAAAGCGATGAAGTATATTCCTTATGAGCCAGGGTCTTACTATGTGTTTGACCGCGGTTACAATGCCTTCAAAGAACTATATAAGATACATTTGCACGAGTCTTTCTTTGTGGTGAGAGCCAAGAAGAATCTACAGTTTAAATGCATCCGATGGAGACGCAGATTGCCAAAGAATGTACTTACCGATTCTGTAATAGAACTTACCGACATAATCACTCGGCAGAAGTACCCTGAGCGGTTGCGCTTAGTGAAGTACAGAGACGAAAGTCAGGATAGAGAGTTTGTCTTTCTTACCAATGCTTTTCATCTCACTTCACTTGAAATCGCCGAACTGTATAAAAACCGTTGGCAGGTTGAGTTGTTCTTCAAATGGCTAAAGCAGCACCTCAAAATTAAGAAGTTTTGGGGTACTACGGAGAACGCTGTTCGAATCCAAATCAGTACTGCCATTATCAGTTATTGCCTTGTTGCTATAGTGCAACATGACATGCAGCTGAAAAGGTCAACATATGAAGTTCTACAAATTCTAAGCATTTCTCTTACGGACAAAACATGCCTTAAAGAACTGTTTGAGAAGACTAATTTCAACAATGTCAAAGAACTCAATTCTTTCCTTTTTCCGGGATTGTTTGATTAATATTAATTTGTCTCGATTTTAACGGGACACTAATGATAAAAATAAATGACTTGTAAAACCAATAAACTATAAACAATATGGCACTGGAAATTAAAGGAATGAAAAGAGTCTTCAAGATGAAGAAGAACAGTCAGGAAATCGTACTGGACGATCCGAACGTAAACATGTCTCCGGCTGAAGTGATGGATTTCTATTCAATGAACTATCCGGAACTGACCACCGCGACCGTACATGGACCGGAAATCGAAGATGACCGGGCGGTATATGAATTCAAGACAACTATCGGAGTGAAAGGGTAAGGACATGAAAAAAGGACAACGTAAAAATGAGAAACCATGTACACAACTTACGGAACGGGCTTTGGAAAATTTAGCCAGACTTATCATATCGGAACTCGAAAATACGGACATAAGCCGGGGCATCAGGAACAGAAAGAAAAGAAGACTCCCTCCCGCAGAAAGCCTCATGGTTTTCTGAACACGAGAATACCTTCCATCGCTCCCGATCTGTATGTTGAGAATGACAGGGATGTAACGGTAAATGTCACCACCAAAGAGAATCTTGATTTCCTGTACCGTTCAGCCATGAAGTATGCGCAGCTTCTGGATGTGGAGCTGCCATACCATTCTACAGGCAGGACTTCCATAAGAGAAAAAATATGCCTGCTATATAATGCGCTGGATTCCATAGTATCTCATCATGTAAATCTGGAACTTGTCGGTGACAGGCTCCAGTTCTGTATCTATCATTTCCATGAATGGCCTGATTACACCCTGTTCCTGATACCGATAGATTTTACAGAAAGACTGAAAGGTGAAATCAAAAGGATCGCACTGGAGTTCATCAGACGGTTCATCAAGTATCACAGGATGATGGATATAACCGATACCCCTTATTTTGAGATGTCGGAAGTCTGTATCGATTATGTGGACTTTGAACAGCTTGATGAGGAAGAGAAAAAGGATTTGTACAGAAAGGAAAAGCTTTTCAGGTCATATGAGAAAGGGAAAATCCACAGGAAACTGTGCCGGATGCACTCCAGGGCTTTCTGTAGGAATCTGGAAGAGCATATCCGCAACTGTAATCCTTCCAGCAATAAGGAAAAAAGACTTTTGGAACTGATTACTGAAGGGATGTCCCTGATTGCAAAAGACAGTCCTCATATCTTGAATTATGATTATGACTATGCAAGCGAAAAGGAAAGGGATTTCGAACCGCCACCGCTCGAATATCAGATTCTGCTTACCTATTCCATTACGGATACGGTTACCAAAGACATGGAAAGCTGTTTCAGTACTGACTGTCAGGAAACATATAACCAGACTCCCGTATCATTTACCTTCATCACACCGGAAACTGAAAAACTGTTCAGACCAGAGAATTATCCGGAACGGTTCTCAAAATGGTTTGAGAAATTTGTAGAACATGTTACCTATAATTTATAAGCATCATGAATGAACTGACCCAAAATATGCAAAAAATGATGGTGCCGAAGGCGGCTATCATAGCCTACAAGTATGAAGACAGAAGAAATTCTGACACCAGGTACTTCATAGAATTGCGTCCCATCGGAAAAAGCGGACAGATGGGGGCAGGTATCCCCGTCACATACGAATTCATGAATACCCTGCTGGAATCCTATACGGAGGAAATGAGCGGCATACCGGCAGGCAGAGTCCCTGAAAACATGTTAGCCTGCAATCCGAGAAAAGGACAGGAAGAATATATCTGGTACAATCCGCCCGGAAAGAGACAGATGTTCTTTCACAAAGACCTCAATATACAGGACGGTACATTCAATCTTCCGGGGATTATCTACCATGTAAGAAACGGAAGCATGGACGTGTTCGCCTTCAAGGGGAAACGTCCGGTGGAAACGACACCACTGTTCCGTGCCCCGTTCTTCAACGTGACCGGATCAAGTGTCTGCCTTGGCAGCAGTTCTCTGGAAAAGCCACAGAACCCGACTTTCCTTTCCCTGCTGGAATACTGGGAAAAACGGTTCTGGCTGACTGAATTCTCCCATCTAGGAGGAAATGTCAATCCCACCGTTTCAAATATTGTCATCGTCACCGAGAACATAAGAAACAATCCGTTCGACATGAACGAACTCAAACCCATGAATAAAAAACTTAAAGACATACTTCCATGAAAAAGATACATTTTACCGACCGCTACCTGCTCAATCCGCGTCATCCGGTAACGGTATTCGTCATCGGAGCCGGAGGTACCGGCTCACAAGTGATAACCAATCTGGCACGCATGAGCATGGCACTTCAGGCATTGGGCCATCCCGGACTGCATGTCACCGTATTCGATCCCGACACAGTAAGCCAGGCCAATATAGGACGCCAGCTTTTCAGTGAGACGGAACTGGGACTGAACAAGGCCGTATCACTAGTCACACGCATCAACCGTTTCTTCGGATACGCATGGACTGCCGAACCGCAATGCTTCCCCACCAGGAACTTTTCTGGAGAAAGCACAGCAAATATCATCATTACCTGTACGGACAATATACGTTCACGTCTTACACTTTGGAAGTTCCTGAAGAAAGTCCGCAAAGAAAACTTCAGTGACCATTCGGCTCCCATATACTGGATGGATTTTGGGAACAGCCAGACAAAAGGACAGGTCATCATCGGGACGGTACGTGAGAAAGTGCTCCAACCTTCTTCACAGGAATATATTCCCATGCCTAAAATGAATGTCATCACCGAGGAAGTGGACTATGCAAAAATCAAGGAAAATGAATCGGGGCCGAGCTGTTCACTGGCGGAAGCCCTGGAAAAACAGGATCTGTTCATTAACTCCACACTGGCACATATCGGATGTGATCTGCTCTGGAAAATGTTCAAGGAAGGAAAGACACTGTATCGCGGTGTCTATGTCAATCTGGAAACATTGAAAGTGACCGCAATCCCGGTATAATGCATAAGTGACCGTATGTATCATCTTTCCATCAGAATACGGTCACTTATTCTATTTACTACTTATTATTTACTACGTTCTTACCACGTTGGAGCAGGAAACTCTGTATCTCCGAGGCGAGATAGAATGATTTCCCGTTCTTTTCAACCGAGTAATATTTAATCTTGCCCTCTTGCCTGTAACGTGCCAGAGTTCTTTGTGACACACCAAGGAGTTCTGCCAGATCCACATTATCAAGCAGTTTATCCCCATTCATACATTCTTTCAGACGGTTCATCTGGTCCAGTTTCTTTTCAATGCGGGCAAATCCCTCTACCATGGTTCCTATAAGTCTTTCGAGTATCTCATTATCTATATATGACATAAATCCAATATTATTAAGTGAATAAATCGATACTCCAGTTGTGCGCACTCAAGAGTATATACTCATAATAGTGAGAATAACATGCCAAACAGATAAAGAGAATAAAAACATTTTGTATACACCTGTTAATCAGATATATAAATTAGCATCTTGATTTTCTGCTGTAAACCGAAAGTGTAAACCATTTAAAGCATGGCTATTACCAAGTTTACATTTCTATAACGACTACTTATAATACTTTAGAACTAATCTTATAAAAGAGGTTTACTAATAGCTTTATATACCCCTCCTATTCATTTAGCTTTAATATACTTTACAAAATAGGCTTTATATTTCATGCATCAAACTATGAAATATAAAGCCTGACTTTTTACTGAAAACAGTTTAAGAATGGATTAGTAGTTAAATTTTCATCCTATTTCAATATATTTACCAGAATCAAATCCATTCTCTAAATGCTCGTTTTGAAAAATATATCCCATCTGATTGGACAGTAATTTAGTACCACCAATCTCTGAGTCAATATTTGTATGTGAATGTCCATATATCCATGCATCAATCCGGTTATCACAGATCAAGTTTCCATATTCACTTGCAAAGGCACTATTCAGTACAGAACCTTTATGATAAGGTGCTACAACCTGAAGGGTAGGCAAATGATGTGTTACAACAATAATATGCCTTGCCTTACTTTCCATGATACTTTTCCGGATAAAACTGATACAAACTTCGTGCATCTCATTATACTCTTCTGTCTGGAGCAATTTCCCATTATATTTTATCTGTCGGAAATCGTTCATGCCTTTCCACACGAAATACTCATCGCTCGGATTGATTCGCGACCATAGCGTACTTAAAACAAAATCGGTATCGTCTATACTTACGACCTGATTTTGATAATATCCCACGTTTTTACGTAGCATCCATTTCCATTGTAAGCCACGCTCCATTACATCCGAATAATTGTAATACTCATGGTTACCGGGAACAATCAAGACTTGCCTATAGTTCTCAGATGCCCATTTCCAAAACTTTGCCCGTGGGGCAATCTTATCCTTCAGATAGAATATATCACCGGCTAATACCAGAACCTCACCAGTTACTGGTATCTCATTTTGTTTCAGAAACATGCTATTCTCCGAAAATTCCAGGTGCAGATCACTCATGTATTGTATTCTCATTATACGTTGTTTTTGATTGTTCAACCTGATTATTAATGATACGAATGTAAGATTTAAGACGATAAAAAAGAGTGTATAATACCAGTTTTTCCACTGCGAAGAATTCATGGTTCATTACAAATCTCGCATTCTCTATTACCCCAAATACTGGCGTCTATCCACCAGCAACATCGTTATTCCGAGTCGAACATTTTTCTAAATTCTACTGAATAATCAGAAGCCCTGTCATAATCATACATCACTGCAGCATTCTCCTCATTCTTGTCTTCAGCATTCTTCGACCAATTGTAAGAACCTGTTATTACAACCTGATTATCAATAATACAATACTTATTGTGCATTATTCCCCCTCGTGAACCACGAACGGCCTTAAATGGTATTCCATCTATGTTAACTCCAAACTTTGAATTCGTATGATCATCATAGAAAATAACCTTCACATCAATCCCTTGCTTATGCTTTTCAACTAATTTGTCTGCTATACTTTGATTCGTAAACCATGCCATACATACATGAATTGACACCCGAGCCTTATCAAGATCCTTGATTATTTTATCCGCTATATCATTGAAATAAGCATCATTTCTTACAGGTTTCTTATCTGCAAGAATCCCCCGTGAAAAAAATCTATTCAAAGCTTCGACCATTTCTTTTTCACAATCTTCAGCTTCTACCATCGATTTTGGATAAACAGTCAGTGTATTTCCAGGATGATCCTTACTAGCACTTGGAGTTATATTAACTGTTTTTATAACATTCAATCTTTCAACAACCTCCTTTGCATCCTTAGCAATAGAATCATCTAAAAAGTACACCTTTACATATTGTTTACCAAATGTTTCTCGGATTTCAGTACTAAAATTCATTCTTTTATGCATATCAGTTCCTATTATAATTGTTCCATTATTATTCTCAACATATAGTGATTTATCACCGTTTTGAATAATTGTACGATTTTTACTATTTTTCTCATCAAATATTGCCCCCGGTTCAATCACCTTTTTTTGTATTTCTTTTTTACGGTTTGCTAAATATGTTTCATAATCCTTTTCAGCATTTTTTGCATATTCAAATAATACAGGATACTTAGTAAGTGGTGTAGATCTTTCCCATAACCCACGAATTATAACTTCATGCTCCGCTATAAAATCTAGTTCCTTTTGCTCCGTTGATAGTTTCGAGTATCTCAACCCATTGTGATTATCAAGATACATCTTCAGGTACTTACAGTAATAGTCTCTGATGAAAATATCTCTTTCTTTCAATTCAACATAATCATCTTGGGTTCGGTCATATCGAAGATTTATAAGATAAACAGCAGCAACCCCCCATGCTATCTTTGGACACTCTTTTTCTCTTTCCGTATCACTCTTTCTTGCAAAATTTCCATCTGTTGCAATTACAGAAAAGCCTCCACAAGGGAATTGACAATTTCCTCTTTTGGGAGATAACCTAATATAGGGATATTCTGCATTAACAACTAAGATAAACTGATCATAATCATCCCCAACAATATTAAGAAAATACTTGCTATAAACCAGCCTTTCTGATGGCCATCCATTATCTTTATAGAAATCCTCTTCCTTAAACAGTTGCTCCATATCGACTCAGTTTATATTTATTGTTCCTATATTTTTCTCCACATATACGGACTTCTCTCCGTTCTGAGTTATTTGACGGATTACAGTTGGCTGGTTTTCTCCCATAGAAACAATCCTCTCATCAAGTTCTGCGGTTTTTCTAGCCGTTACTCTCTGGATCTCCTCCATTAACAACGCAGCGTCATTATCTAACAAATCCTTAAAGCTACCAGTATTAATGTGAACTAAATAATCCCAAAATTCATCTAAAGCTTTAATGATAGCATTAATTTTCGAGAGTTCATTTATGACATAATCTGAGCAACCAAATTCTGTTTGCATTTGAACAGAGGCATTTACTTTCTGTTTCAACCAAAAATCTTTTATCTCTTTAAGGCCATTTCGATTTCTAGGTATAGGTTGCAGATCTACAACTGGAAAAACTCTATTCTTCACGTCTTCATTCTTAAATATTTCAGTCATCTCAAACATACAATCAATAGACTTCAGATAAGTAGCTGTAATGAACATAATGACCTTGTCCGCACTTCCTATCTCTTTCTCATATGCAACAATGTCATCTCTGTATTTAATATCCTGCACATCTATCGAATAATAAATACCGTTCTTTTCTAAACCTCTTTTAATGGCTTCCATTGCCCCATTATAATTCTCATCATGTTTATAAGAAATATATACCTTTTTCAATCGATTCTCCATAATCTTGTTATTATTATATCCTTTTAATGATTTGTTTATTACGTATTCAACCATTGGTTTCTCTCTGTTCTTATGTGTACATATTACGACAATCGTATCATCAATACAATTCAGAGCCGCATTTAATTTATCCAAATCTTCCAATTCTATGCTTGACAAATCAATTCTTCCTAACATATGTATTACGGCTTTTCCGCTTGTACTAAAGTGTTTCAATATTTGAATTGCCAAGCTATAGATGATAACATCTTTTCTTTGTTCATCGGCAGTCATTAACTGATCCCTCAAAGCCGTGATGTCTCCGTTCTGACATTGATGACACAATCCTACTAGGAACAATTCAAAGACATTTCCTTTAGAGGTCTGTATAAGATTTCCACTTATATACTTGAACGAGTTATTACTCCTAATATGTGTTTTAATCTCCTCGTCTGTTAAATCCGTATCTAATAGATACAACCCAGACTTCACCCCAGGATCCATCAACATTATGTTCAGTTGCTGCAGCTGAAAATCCTTATTCATTATCCAACTTATTGATAAAATTGGTTATTAAATACTTGTTGCTAGGATTCTGCATGATAGAATCTATCAAGTCCATTGCATGTTCCAACGTGTCTTGATATCTGCTATCATTGAAAGACTTTATTCCATTATACGATTGAATTAGCACATCCACGACATGATTCACTATGAAGTAGTCGTCAGGCAATTCATGGATTAGAATCTTCTCTAGCCATTTCAACGTCTGCAAAGGATCTTTAATGGCATATCCTGCTAAAAATTCTATAAAGACACTTACCTTGTGTTTACTTAAAGGAGACGTAACATAAGCATCTGCAACCCTTTTCTGGAGATTATCATTCCATTTGTCTGCATGATGAAATAAATTATCACATGCCTCTCCCATTTCTGATGAATCAAATTGCGGTTCCATAAAATGGAGAATATAGTAAATGGCTTCCTCGTTTATTCGTTGGCCAAGAGTACCCAAGAAGTGTAATAAAGAAATACGAGCCTCTTGGTTATTTTCACACATTTTGTCAAGAAACACCTTGATGCGCTCGTCTTTATCGTTGTGTGCCCAAGCTAGCCATAGTATAATGACTTGCTCACGATAACATTCAGTGCAATCTGCCGCATGGCTGAAAAATTCCAACAATTCATCAATGGCATAATTGACAAAATACACTAGTGGATTATAATTATGAACAGGCATAGCCATTAACCTAGGATTAAAGTCATGCATCAGTTTTTTGAATAGCTCAACATTCCTGTTTCTATCAAGAATATTTAGTGTTGCCATATTCAAAAGCACTGCAGCTCTTGTATAAACAGAAGCAGTTTCTGCAATGCTTTCTATGGTTCGGAATATATCTTCTTTATATTTGTTCTCTTTGGCACACTCCACCAGCATGTAACCAGCATTACCTCTCGCTTGGTTAATACCCACATTATAAACATCTTTCATATCTTGATGAATATCCTCATCTGGCTCCTTGGCATTGAGCAATACATTGCAAAACAATTTGAAGACAGGCTCAGGTACAAGGCTCATTTTAGATACATCATTTAAGGCAAATAAAAGCGAATGTATACAGAAACCTCTAAAAGTTGAATTGACGTCATAATGTACTATATCAAGGATTCGCTCCATAACATGTACAGCATCATCTAAGCGTCCTGCATCCAACAACCCTTGCATTCCTGCTTGGGGATAATCCAAAAGTACGCGATTGTCATCTAGTGCTGTATTAATCAAATCAATAAACTTGTTTGGTTCTTTCGCCACTACATTTCTAAATAGATGGCATTGCCCAGTCAAAGATGGTCTGTCCCAATCTATTATAGAGTTATCCGTATATGTTAGCATCGCTTTGTGCCATGTGTCAGGGTTCATCTTCATCCCTTGGTCTTCTCTCAATGATGTCCAGCCTGTATGAGTTGTCATTTGGGAAGGCATATCATTTTTTAATCTGGCTTCATTGAATTTCCTATCAATCCTTTGTCGCTCTTGATATGCTTGCCAGGACAATCTTCTGAGTTCTTCTTTATGTATAGCATGCAACGCTTTTCCCTTATGCAAATCAATATCAAGCAATGGATGACCGTATAAAAGTCTATTTTTAGCATAATCCTTAAACAAGACGTGTTCTCCCTTGTCATCTATAGAAAGGATTCTTCTTATTATTGTTAACTTTTGCTCATCATTCCATAACGGGAATGCAGCTTTTAATGCTTCCATAGTCTGATACTCCACCCAACTCGGAGCATTGCAAAGAACAGAGCGATTGATTATTAGATTAAAGATGTTATCCTTAAACTTCTCAGGAAACTTTGTATAGACATATAAAGCAATGAAAACGAATCCTTCGTGCTCACTCTGAGCAAACTCCGTCAAGTATAGTTCAACTCTTTCGTCATCAACTTCTTTCAAGAAATTATCTATAAGAATGTTTGCAGCATCTTCTATAAAATTTGAAACAAAATGTCCACCCGTCACTCTTTGAAAACTGTAGAATTCTGTAGAATTGCTTATTTCAGCACCATCTAAGCAAAATTTCGAATTATCATAAACAAGTTTCAGTATGTCCACTAATAGCTGAACTCCATGATTATGATGATCCCTAAGCAACTTCTCATACAGGAGCTTAACATCATGCCCTACTTCTATCCTATAAACAAGCTTTGACTCCTTCTCCAGCAATTGCAATCTGACATTTTCCTTCAACTCCTGACAAACAAATTCAGGATTATCCTTCATTATATTCTCCAGAAGACGTGTATGTTCAAGCGGCAGTCTACTCTTAACCAGCTTATTATAAAGTACTATCAATTTCTTTGTATCGCAATTCAAATCATAATGTTGAAGCAAATTACTAAAATACTCACAGTCCTCTTTGTTACTAAAATCAAATGTCGCCTCTAACTTGTCAAGAACAATCTCTGCACAAAGCAAAAGCGTCCTTTTGCTCATCAGCATGGTTTTCTCTTTATAATTTTTACTTAAACACTTCCACCCACCTTTACTTTCCATGATTTCCCAAATAGCCTTAAACCAATTAGGGGTATGCACAGACTCATATAACACGTCCATATAAATATTATCTTGAAAGACCTTTCTAGAGATAAAATTTATTTCATCATTCAAAGGTGTTTCAAAAAATGCCATATTGCTCAAGGCCAATGATTTCAAATGATACCGATATGTATCTTTTCCATCGTCATTTTGCGCATAAAGTAGTTGGTCAATAATATGAATATACTCCTTAGGACTCTGTTCTCGAAGAAAAGTTAATATGCTCTTAACTGCAGCCCTAGAAAATAACCCTTGGTGCTGCCTTTTAAGTACTTCCAATAAATTGTATCCTTTTTCAGTAAATCTGCGTGCATATACATAATCAAACAACGTTTGATGAAAAAATTGAATCTGATTGCTCTTTGTCTTTAATAACAGCTCATGAGAGAACAGATATTGCAACTCAAAGCTGAAGTCTGTTTCAAACTCCCTAAGGTGTACAGACAACTCTTGACGTTTATACATAGTTGTGACCAGAGCATCCATTAAGGCTAAAAGACGTTCTTTATCAACCGTACGCATGCTATCATCAAGTATGTATTTTCGCCATAATTGATGATAAAGTACGTCCGTTGACAATGGGTATGTCAGTTGTTCTCCTGACTTTATCTTTAAAAATAAGTATAAATGTAACGGATTACCCAAAAATCGTAGAAGATTGTCATTTAAATGTTCCTTACATTCATTCTTATCAAGAATATCTAGAACTTGTTCTTTAGTAAAATCTTTAAGTTCCCATTTGTTCTTTATACGTAAACTATCAAGTAATGGATCGTATTCTAAATCATATGGTCTACAAGAAATAACCACCCTAACATTTGAAATCAATTGTACCTGCCTTATCAATTTTAAAAGAGAACGCAATGGTGTACGATTAGAAGACAGTGATAACGACAATGCATCAATCTGATCTATCAGCAGTATGACCCGTTTATATTGATGGGTCATTTCCTCCATAACAATTTCTATAGGTTTTGCAAGATGCATATTCTTACCAAGTTCATCTGTATCTGCAAACTCAACCTGATCAGATTTAATGCCTAATACTAGATAATCCTTATTTCCCTTCAATTCTTCAAGCAAGTCATGCATAACTATAGACTTCCCAACACCAGCCTTACCATAAAGTAATGCCAATCTACAAGGATGTTCTGTAGATATCCTCCTTTCAATCCAATCTTTTATCTGATCAACCTCTTCTCTATGGATAGAAGGTTGTATAGTAGGCGCGTAGTCCTGCAACTCGTATGACCCTTTAACAAATGCAACAGAAGGCTCTTCTACATAGAGATTGCCTACATAAATTTGTCCGCTATTTTTCTCTATATAAATTGGTGTTTGACCATTTTGATTAATAGTTCTATCTTCCATAACAACTTATCTTTACCGCTTAATGTTTCACATAACATCCTCTGCTTCATATAAGATTATCCAATTCTTACCATCCCTGCCAACTGCACGAAATAATCATTTGACCAAATGTCAAGTTCTTTTGGATTGCGGAGGAAAGGTAATACATCTTCTTTCACTTGTTTTATATCAGCTGTAGAGAGACGCTCAATGAGTTTTTCTTTGAATAACTCTAGAGTAATATTCTCATTGTTAAACTGCTTGCACCGTTCTGCCAAATGAGTAAAATCTAACGGAACATTATGACGTACATACCATTCAAAATCGTACCAATCACGACCTTTGACTCTATTCTTCCACACACGATAGACCAGTGCGTGCATCTTACCTGCAAACAAGTCTGGAAGTGTAAAACAGCGGGTCATAAATGAATGTGGCTGAAGCAAAAGCTTTTGTTCCGTTTTGAAGTTCAACGGTGGACAAGTATCTACTTCAATCTTTATCTTTATTGACTTCTCTGTTTGG
>ERZ772870.638-NODE-638-length-35577-cov-10.348066_pt1 | contig 35577 bp, 34 predicted proteins | sample MGYA00511376_ERZ772870 | MGnify/ENA primary metagenome ERZ772870 (study PRJEB29015, sample SAMEA2737719) | human gut metagenome | biome: human gut; feature: human-associated habitat; material: faeces | place: China | collected 2012 ... | reverse complement strand
TCAACATATCTCTTTCGTCATAAACACTTGTTCCATCCCCAGTACATCCACAGCGGATTGCACGGTCAAGAGCCATAATCATGGCAACCGCACCGTCAATTTTCTCTGTGGATTTTTCTTTGTCCGGCTTGATATTTCCGGCAGGATCTCGCTTGATGAAGATGTTGTCCATCATCCAACGAAGAACCGGCTGACCACCATGTGCTATTTTTTTCTCCAATGTCAGCTTCATCAGTTCTTTGGTGGGCGGACTCATATCCTTATATCCCTGCCCAAACTGTACTAAGGTAAATCCCAAATCTTCTAAGTTTTGCGACATCTGCACTGCACCCCAACGGTCAAAAGCAATTTCTTTGATGTGAAACTTCTGTCCCAGTTCTTCAATGAAGTTTTCGATAAAACCATAGTGAACCACATTTCCATCAGTGGTTTTCAAGTAGCCTTGCCGTTCCCATACATCATATGGAACATGGTCACGTCTTACTCTGAGGGGCAGTGTTTCCTCCGGCAGCCAGAAGTAAGGCAAAACAGAATATATCTCATCATCGTCTGTTGGAGGGAACACCAAAACAAAAGCTGTAATATCCGTAGTACTGGAAAGGTCAAGTCCACCGTAGCAGATTCTTCCACGAAGGAATTCTGGAATTACAGGAGCATTACAAGCATCCCATTTTTCCATTGGCATCCATCGAACAGACTGTTTTACCCACTGATTCAAACGCAGTTGTCGGAATGCGTTCTCTTCACCCGGATTTTGTCTGGCAGAATTGCAAGCAGCTTCAACTTTATCCATTCCGACAGTAATGCCAAGAGAGGGATTTGCTTTTTTCCAAACTTCTGGAGAAGTCCAGTCTTCAGATTCATCTGCACCGTAAATCACAGGATAGAATGTTGGATCGATTTTTCTGCCTTCCAAAATATCTTTTGCCTTTTGATGCGTTTCATAACAAATAGAATGCGTGTCCGTCCCAGCCGTGGTGATGAGAAAATACAAAGGCTGCATTCTGGCATCACCAGAACCTTTGGTCATAACATCAAAGAGCTTTCGGTTTGGCTGCGTATGCAGTTCATCGAACACCACTCCATGGATGTTGAAACCATGCTTGGAATACGCCTCTGCCGAAAGCACCTGATAGAAGCTGTTGGTCGGAATATACACGATACGCTTTTGTGAGGTCAGGATTTTCACTCGTTTGGAAAGGGCGGGACACATTCGCACCATATCCGCTGCTACGTCAAATACAATGGCGGCCTGTTGGCGGTCGGCAGCACAGCCATAAACTTCGGCACGTTCTTCGCCATCACCGCAAGTAAGCAGCAGAGCAACCGCAGCAGCGAGTTCTGATTTGCCTTGCTTTTTCGGAATTTCTACGTAAGCTGTGTTAAACTGACGATAGCCATTCGGTTTCAGCACACCAAATATATCTCGTATGATCCGTTCTTGCCAATCAATCAGTTCAAACTTTTTTCCTGCCCATGTACCTTTTGTATGACACAGGCATTCGATAAAATTCACGGCATAATCTGCCGCTTTTTTATTATAATGCGAATCTTCCGCCATAAATTTTGTGGGTTTATAGCCTTTCAGTTTTCGCATTCTCTCACCTCACAACAAAAAAGACCTGCCGAAGCAAGTCTTTGAAAATCATGGTCATGGCGTGCAGATGTGACCTGTTTGCCATGTTTGGTACGACCGCCAGAGCCTTTCGGCTCCGGCTTGTAGAATTTATAACTTCAAGACCAGCCCCGCACAGTTCGCCTGTGTGGGGCTGGTCTTGACTTTGGGCAAGTTTTCGGCAAGTGCTCTGAAAGCCCACACAGGGCAAACAGGGCGGTTACATGGGGAACTTTCGGTGCATTACAGACAGGATTTTCTCCTGTTCCTCTATGGAAACGCCGATGCTTTCCAGTGCCTGCCGAATGCCACAGTCCGGGCAAATGGGCGTTTGGTTGTCCGTTCTGGAAAGTGCCGGAACACCGGAGTAGGGTTTTCCGCAAAGTGGGCAGATTGCCGAAACTGGCTTATCCGTTTTCATGGTGGTACACCTCCCGTTCGCTGATGTCCATGGCTTTCCGCAGGTGTTTCAGGTCAAAGCCGAACTGGCGGTATCCATCCACACAGGTGCGGATGTAGGCAGAAGTGGGGATGCCCAGTTTCCGTTCCTCGTGCATGATGTACACAAAGGCGGTCAGCTTTTTTCCGGTTTCTGCAAGAGGAAGTTCCAGTTCCGTTTTGTAGTAGAAATGGGGATACCCCTCATAGCGGTCAAGGGCAAGTTCATCTCGTTCCGACACTGACCAGACTGCCGCCGGAACGGTACAGCCCTGTTTGGGTTCGATGGTCAGATAGGAGCCGGTCTTGCTGCCTTTGAACAGCAGCTGGTAATTTGGGATCTCCGCAGTCCCCACAATTCTGGCATCCGGGCAACGGAACTGCATCTGTTTCACGTTCAGATTGCTGCCGTAGGCAAGGTAAAACTTTTTCATGCAATCAAATCCTTTCTGAAAGGGATACCCTTTCACCACCATAAGACCGCCGAAGCGGTCTGGTGTAGCTGGTAGCAAAAGGCTGTCCCTTTATCTGCCGAACCGGAAAGCGGCATCGCCATCAAGGTTCTTGGTAAGAAAATTTCTCGCAGTGGCGAACTCCTCGCCGACCAGTCCCAGCCGAATCAGCCATGTTCGCATGGCGAATTTCGGGTTTTCCGTTTGCTGTGGTTTCGGGCTGGCGGTTCGCAGTCCCTTTGCCATTTCGGAAAGGGCAAGGCAAAGTTGTATGTAGCTTTTCAGCTGTCCGGCATGAAGTCCGTTTTTCCTGCCGTTGGCAGGCTTGTCGAATTGAAATAACCGGAATTCAATTGTGCCTTTTGTAAAAGTTGCGTGATAGTTCAGCATGTGGTATCGGCTGTCGTTGTAGTGCTGATTTCTGCCGTAATTTGCACCGTTCGCCGTATACCAGATGTCTGCGAACTGTGCCATTGTGGTTGGTTTCTTTTTGTTCAGCTGTTCAATGAATCTTGGGTTTACCGTTCTGCAATATCTGTTCATTCTGCCTTGGTCGATTTTCAGGGCGTCTGCAATCAGTCTTTCGTGGCTTGCCATGATGTTTGCAAGGTTTCTCAGGCTTTGCGGTGTGTGTCCGTTCGCTCCGATGTGAATATGAACTCCTGCCCCAATCCCTGCGTGGCTTACTGCTCCTGCCTTGCGAAGTCTTCTCACAAGCTCCTGTAAGATTTCAATGTCGCCGTAGTGAAGAATCGGTGTAACCAGTTCGCACTTTTCAGCATCGCATCCTGCAATGCTGACGTCTTTCTGGAATTTCCATTCTCTGCCTTGTGCGTCCCAAGCTGACCAGGTGCTATATCCGTTTCGGCTTGCTGTGAATTCGTATCTGCCTGTTCCGAAAAAGTCTGCGGCAAGCTTTGCAGCTCGTTCTCTTGTGATGTGGTTCATCTCAATTTCAACCCCAATGGTCTGATTTTTCAGGTTTTCAATCTGTCTTTCTGTTTTAGCGTTCATGGTATTTTCCTCCGTAATTTCGGGCTTTCTGCCCTTTCGTTGTATCACATATTACCGCATTACGGAGGACATATCAAGCGGCTAAATTAACAGAAAAACAGACTGTATATCCGCCGAATAATTGTGTAATATACAGTCTTGCTTTACTTGATTTTCTATGGTAAAATACAGTACGATGGAATAGGTTCTGCCTTATTTTTCGGTTTCCAAAACCTTGAAAGAATCCACTTCTGGAATCAGGGCAAGAGAAGAGCCGTTTTGCCATTTCATGTGTATGGAACCCATATCATCGATATGAGTGACCTCACCGATTGTTCCCGGAAGAATGGGATATTTTTCATCACGCATAGAAATCAGCTGTATTTTCGTTCCAATCGGGTATTGTTTTCGGAGTTGTGCCAGATAGTTTTTATTCGGAAACTTCATCATTTGCCGCCTTTCTGAAAGCTGAACTGCCTGAAAGATTTCTGAGCAATGCCTTTCTTGCCGATTTGTACTTTGCACCGATCATACCCAAGCGAAGAAGATAACAACGCATTGTGTATTTGGGATTATCAGTGGTTTCAGGCTTGTTATTGATACGTTTCTGATTCTTTGCAAATTCGCAGAGCATGGAAATGAAAGTGCAGTAGGCATCTGCATCACCATCATTTTCAACGGTGAACCAAGGAAATTCTACTTTATCATCAGACTGAATAATGTCCAGTGAATCTGTTTTGAAAGCTGCCTGAAACAGGACGGCTTTATTCTTGCAGATTTGGTAGAGATTGTTCAGGGTATGTTCTGTGAAGAAGTCCGCAGGCATCTGAACGGTCAGTTTATTTGCTGACGGGATTTCATACCCTCTGCTTGCAAGTTCACTAATCAGCATTTCAATCTCTTTTCCGTCAGCAGAATCGCTGATTTCAAGGTCGCCCTCTTTGGTGACGGTATAACATTCCCCGATCTTGTAAGCACAAGTCGGCATATACTGATATTCGGCAGAAATTTCTAAAATCTCGCTAATGGCTTTTACCAGTGCTTTTCGATTTTCTCCTGTGAGATGAAATTCAATTATCATATGTTTGACCTCCTTTTCGGTAGTACACATGATAACTCTGAATGCCACAGATAGCAAGTGTAGGATATGTAGAATTATTTCCCCTCGTTTTGTGCATAATAGGCGATTCCTGACAGAACGAACAAAGCATTGCTTGAAGCGATGCCATTTCCCCACATTTTATAAGTGGCACTATCGGAGTACGGATTTTTCAGCCATTTTTCAATCTGCTTACGGCTTTTTGGCTTGCACTCTTTTCCGATTGCCTTATTGTAGATTTCAAAAACATTCAGCCACCAATTTATCTGTTCTTCGGTCGGATTTTCAATGCCGATATCGTCACACCACCAAGTCGGCATACCTTGCAGTAACGCACATTCCTGCGGTGTTAGTCTCCTTACAATGTATTCAATTTCAGGAGTGCTGTCATTGACAACAGGAGGGTCTTTATAGTCTGATGCCACAAGTGTGTTTGCTTTTTCCTTTTCGGCAACGGTATGATGAGAATTTTTGCTTGTGGAGTATTTCGGATGAGCGATTCCGCCTGCCCCCGATGCAACAATTGTAGGAGATTTTTCCTCTTCAATCTGAAAACTAAATTTTGCATTGTACCCCTGATTCATTGCAGGTCTGCCGATTCCATATGAAACAGCGTGATTTTCAGTACAATTCAGCGTGTACATGGTTTCCGATTCCTTGTATCCGTCACCGTGATGTGATGGGCGTGAGCCGTTGCCCTCAACTACAACCATACCACCTTGATTTTTGCAAGGTGACTGATTGCTGGTATCAATGGTTCTGGAAGTTTCAGCTTCATAGAATCCGCTGTTCGGATTATTACTCAGCATGGAATTGCTGTATTTTCCGCAGATGCCATAAGTTTTATGAAAATTTTCCACTACAAAAGGCTGATTATTTCCGCCTGTTCCATAAGTTGCAGAAACTGTCTGAGCAACATTAAGAGGTCCTGTGTATCTGGTATCCTGAGAATGATTCTCGAACATCAGACCTGAGCCTGTTTTTTCAAAGCAAGTTCCAAAACTTCGGGAAGTTTCTTGCCACGCTCTGAAGCTCTCCGCAGAATACCCAGACACGCCTTCTGACTCAAATAATATTTTTGAGGCACATCCGCCATCAAAATCTGCGACAAGGTAGATTCTCGCTCTTCGTTGGGGAAGATACCAGTATTGAGCATCGAATGTTCGGTAGGAGAGAGAGAAATTTTCACCCATGATTTCTCCTGCCTTTGTCCATTTTTCAGGTTTAGGGACAGATAAATCTGTGTCTTTAATCTTACAGAATTCTTCAAGAACGCATCGGAAGTCTTCTCCGCCATTTGAGGAGAATGCTCCTGTGACATTTTCCCACACTGCAAATCTCGGATATTTTCCATTGGTTGCACCTCTCATTTCCTTTATAATTCTGATTGCCTGAAAGAAAAGTCCTGAACGCTCTGCATTCAAGCCCTGACGCTTGCCTGCAACTGAAAGATCAGTACAGGGCGAGCCAAAGGTGACAATATCCACAGGCTCAATTTCTGCACCGTTGATGCTGTTGATGTCGCCAAGGTGCTTTACAAAAGGCAGTCGCTTTTCGGTTACAGCGATAGGAAAAGGTTCAATTTCTGATTTCCAGACAGGCACGATGCCGGAAAGCATAGCCATCATGGGGAATGTTCCTGAACCATCAAAAAGGCTGCCGAGCGTAAGAGGTTTATTCATCAGGCTTTTCCACCTCTTTTACAAGTTCACAGTAAGGTATCTGCTGTCCGTCACGGATAACATACACACCGTCAGCATCGCCGGTATCCTCAACATAGCGTCGGAGAATAACAGATGCATACTTTTCATCCAGTTCCATTGTGTAACAAATGCGGTTCATTTGCTCACAAGCCATAAGGGTTGAACCGCTACCGCCAAACGTATCAATAACTACACCATTTGCCTGTGTGGAATTTCCGATAGGATAGCTTAAAAGGTCAAGTGGCTTTGAAGTTGGGTGATTTGCATTGCGTTTCGGCTTATCAAAATTCCAGATGGTCGTTTGCTTGCGGTCTGAATACCAATGATGCTTGCCGTTCTGCATAAAGCCATACAGCACAGGTTCGTGCTGCCACTGATAATCCGAGCGTCCAAGCACCAGACTATCTTTCACCCAGATACAGCAGCCTGCAAGATGAAATCCGGCATCAATGAAAGCTTTTCTGAAATTCAGCCCTTCGGTATCTGCATGGAATACATAGGCAGAGCCGCCTTTCTCAAGATGAGTGACCATGTTCTGAAATGACGCAAGCAGGAATGTATAAAACTCCTCGTTCTTCATGCTGTCATTCTGAATGGTAAGTCCGCTGGCACTCTTAAACGAAACGCCATATGGGGGATCGGTCAGAATGAGATTTGCCTTGGTGTCACCCATGAGAGCAGATACATCTTCCGCAGATGTGGCATCACCGCACATCAGCTTGTGTCTGCCAACTGTCCATATATCGCCACGCTGGACAAAAGCCGCTTTTTCCAGTGCAGTGGTGAGGTCAAAATCATCGTCTTTGACTTCATCACCGCTGTTTGTATCAAATAAATCAGCAATTTCAGATTCATCGAAACCAGTCAAACCAAGGTCAAATCCGAGATTCTGTAACTCTTCCATCTCAACAGCAAGCAAATCATCGTCCCAGCCTGCGTCCAATGCCATACGATTGTCGGCAAGAATATATGCCTTTTTCTGTGCCTCTGTGAAATGGTCAACATATACACAAGGAACTTCTGTAATTCCTTCTTCCTTTGCTGCCATGATGCGTCCATGCCCAGCAAGAACGTTGTATTCCTTGTCAATGATGACAGGATTCACAAATCCAAACTCACGGAGGGAAGAACGGAGTTTCAGAATCTGTTCTTTATTGTGTGTACGAGCGTTATTTGCATAAGGCACTAACTTGTTGATGTCAACAAGCTGAAATTCTGTGGTCATTGTCATCTGTAATTCCTCCTCTGCTGAATTCTGAGCATACCTCTTCGGGCGGCATCCATATTGCCTTTGACAGCCTGTCCTTTTATCGTGCGGTATTGCTGTTTGGTCATGTTGTTTCTATGCTGTTTCAGTTCTCTCCAGAATTGAACATCTGCTTTCATGTATTTCTCACTTTCTGCTTCTCAGTAATTTTTCCATCATATCTTCCTGCGGATTGCCCTGAAATTCCACAGAGCAGTTTTCACGGACTATCTGAAAAATCTGATTCCAGATTTGGTTTGCCTGTTTCATGTAATTCTGTGACATCGCTACATAGGGAGAGGCAATTGCCGCACCAGTTGTAGGATGTTTGGAAATATATCCGTATTTGGTGACGATCTGCTCGCAGTGAATCCAACGGGAAATGCTCATGGCATACTGTTCCACAAGCTGACGGCTGACGATCTTCTCGCAGGAACGTTCTTTCAGCCATTGATAAGTTTCTGTATACACATCATCTGCAAGGAGTTTTGTGCCGTCACGCTGTAATTCTTTCATGAAATCTCTGACAGGCGGTGTTTCAGCGGATTCTATATCCGCAGGTTGCATCATAACTTCAGTAGTTTTTCCCTCAGCAATCTTTTCAGCGAGTGCCTTTCTTGGTCGTCCTGCACCCGGTCTTGCACCGCCTCGGTTTGTACCGTCTTTCGCCATGATGTCATCACCTCCGAAAAATCAAAGAAAATCAAACAAAACTTAAAATTGGGCATAAAAAATGCCGACTGCAAAAGTCGGCAAAGTTAGCTGTTATCAGTGTTTTTCAGTATTTTTATCTCTGAGGGGTCAATAGGGTGTTTGAATACCCATTTTTGTGCGTGAGAGGGGCCACCGGTCAATGTTTTGCCTATTGTTAGAGGTTTTTATACCCCAGGGGCTTTTCAGTATGTATAAACAGGGTTCTTATCTTCCGTCCATGTCTTTTTATCGTGACAGGGCTTGCATAAGGCTTGCCAGTTGGATTCATCCCACATCAAAGCGAGATTGCCACGATGCGGAATGATATGGTCGACTACCGTTGCAGGAACGTATCGTCCTTGCTGCAAACAACGAACACACATCGGGTGCTTGCGGAGATACTGTTTACTGAGCCTACGCCATTTGCTGTTGTAACCACGCTTTGCAGCTGACGGTCTGTCAGGCTGTTTATGTATCTTGCAGTATCTGCTGTCGGTAAGGTTCGGACAGCCTGGGTAACTGCAAGGGTGCTTACACTTCTTCGGCATTCTCTCACATCCTTTTTTCTGATTATAATGATACCACATTTTCTTAGTGGCTTTCAATGGCTTTTAGTGGCGAGTTTATAATTTTCTGCACTTCATTCAATGCTCTGCCGTGCATACGATAAACCCACCTTAAATCTGTAGACATCAGCAAGGCGATTTGTTCCCATTTCTTAAATTGCAAGTAACGCATCTCCAGGATTGTTCTGTATTCCGCAGGTTCAATTCTGTTTACAACACGCATGATCTCACGTTTCAAATTCACTAAGGCATCAATATCCCTGTCGATTTCATTTTCAAGGTCGATAATTTTTACAACGGTTTCTTCCATTCGGGAAGTGTTTCTGTTTGGACTGTGCGGCATATCGCTGTAGACTGTTGTAGCTTTTGTCGCAAGCTCGTTCAGATTTCTAATTTGTTCAATTTTAGAATTAATCTGCATATCAAGATAACGTGCCTGTTCCATGTATTCTTTTGCTGTCATATTTCCTCCAATTCCGCTCTGACTGCTGTCATCAGGGCTGTCTGTGTTTTATCTTTTTCGGTAAGTGCTTTCAGGATTTTCTCGTCAACCGTACCTCTTGTGATAATATGCTGTATGATGACAGTTTCGGATTTCTGCCCCTGTCGCCATAATCTCGCATTGGTCTGCTGATAAAGTTCCAAACTCCAGGTAAGTCCAAACCAAACAAGAAAATTTCCTCCTGTCTGTAAATTTAATCCGTGACCTGCACTTGCGGGATGTATCAATGCGACCTGCAATTTTCCGCTGTTCCAGTTCTTTATGCTTTGTGCTGATTTGATTTCCTGATGCACAATTCCAAGCTTACCAAGCCTTTCTGTAATTCTCGTTCTGTCATGCTTGAACCAGTATGCCACCAGAACGGGTTTGCCGTTTGCGGATTCAATAATATCCTCCAATGCATCAAGTTTTCGGCTATGTATCGGGATTATCTCTCCACTATCATCATAAATTGCACCGTTTGACATCTGACACAGCTTATTGCTTAAAGCCGCAGCATTCGCCGCTGTGATCTCCGTATCCTGAACCTCAAGAAGCAATTCGTCTTTCAGTTCTTTGTATTTTTCCTTTTCTGCCTCCGACATCTTCACCATGTATTCGTTAGAAATGAGTTCAGGCATTTTCAAATGGTCTATCGCTTTCATGGAAACCGTAATGTCCGATATTTTCTCGTATATCCTTTCTTCTGCATCAGGCAGAGGTTTATAGGAATACACGATATAGCCGTTCTGCTTATCAGGCTTGAAGTATTCGTTTCTGTATTGCCCGATAAATCTTCCCAAGCGTTCTCCCATATCCAGCAGACGGAACTCCGCAAATAAGTCCATAAGTCCGTTGCTTGCAGGAGTGCCTGTCAATCCTACGATTCGTTTCACCATTGGTCTGACCTTCATCAATGCTTTGAATCGTTTGCTCTGATGATTCTTAAACGAACTCAATTCATCAATTACGATCATATCGTAATCGAATGTTGTATTGCTGACAAGCCAGTCCACATTTTCACGATTGATGACGTAGATGTCGGCATCTGCCTTTAAAGCTGCAATGCGTTCTTCTGCTGTTCCGACTGCAACACTGTATCTCAGGTGCTTCAGATGATTCCATTTTTGCACTTCTGCCGACCATGTATCTCTTGCTACTCTCAGTGGTGCGATAATCAAAACTTTTCTGACTTCAAACAGGTCATATATGAGATTGTTGATAGCTGTAAGGGTTGTAATCGTCTTGCCAAGACCCATATCAAGCAGAAGTGCTGCAATTTTATGTTCTTCAATGAACTTAACTGCATATTCCTGATAATCATGAAGTTTCATTGCTCATCACCTCTTTTATGATTTTGTCGATGTCCTCTAAGGCATCAAGGACGTAAACCCTGAAGCCTAACCGCCTCAGAAGTCTGTGTCTTGAAAGCTGTAGAGGTCTTGGTTTCTGATTTGGTGCTTTGACTTCCACAAAGGCAAACCTGCCATGCGGTAAAAGCAGTAAACGGTCTGGCATTCCATCGAAACCGGGAGATACAAACTTCGGACAAATCCCGCCATGCTTTTTTACTGCCGTTACAAGTTTCTGTTCTATCTTTTTTTCTCGCATTCCATTCCTCCTGAAATTCACAAGACACAACTGACACAACAGTTTCGGAAAAATCCTATACGTGCGTATGTGCGTATACACGCTTACGTTATTCTCTATAAAATAGATTTCATTTAATATAGAAATTCTTGTGATACTTGTGTCAGTAGTGCTTGGAAGTGCCTATTTTAAAGGCTTTTTTGCTGTTCACAACTTCTGTCAGAAACACAAGAGGACAGAATCACAACCTCTCGTAAATCCTCTGCCTACCATAGATGGCAAGCTTTCTGATTTTGTCAGTTCTCTGCCAACCGTCCACTTTGGTCATAAGGGCAGCTATCGCATAGGAGTCGGATGGCTTGAGGTCGGATAAGTTCCTGCAAAAGCACTCGCTCCAGATCTCCGCATTGCTGACCGACTTTCTCTGCACCGTACCCTTTGCCGCAGTATTGTCCGTGAGAAAATTTCTTCTCTCATACAAATCCATGTGACTCCAGTTATCCGGAAGAAGTGTATTTAAGTACTCCTCGACCATGCCCTGGCGCTCATCGCTTTCCATTGCATCAATCTGTTCGCTCAATGCTTCACTGCTTTCCTGCGAATTCAGATACAAAGGCTCGCCCTGCCCATACAGGTACTTTGCTTCCGCCCACATTTGCAGGACTTCTTCTCTGGTAATATCCCATGATTTACGCTTGCTCTGCCCGGTTACCTTAATCGGCCAAAAGCGGCGGTTGCCTGTAATATCACGGAGGAAACCTGTCTCGGAGTTGGTTGTTCCCACGATAATGCACTGCCTTGGGTGGCTCTCAATCGTTCTGCCATAGGACGGACGGTAAATATCATCAGTACGGCTGACAAAGGCTTTCACGACCTCTACATCCGCTTTTTTGAGTCCTGCCAGTTCGCCCAGTTCCAAAATCCAGTATCCCTGCAGTTTCTCCGCACCGCTCTTGTCCTTCATATCCGTCAGATTCAAGCTGTCGGAATAATACTCATTTCCCATCTTTGCAAAAATCGTAGACTTACCGCAGCCCTGCGGACCCACCAATACCACAACCGAATCAAACTTGGTACCCGGCTCGTAAATTCTCGCTACCGCCGCCACAAAGGATTTTCTGGTTGCAGCCTTAACGTATCCCGTGTTATTCGCGCCAAGGAAATCAATATACAGATTTTCAAGCCTTACCACACCATCCCATTCCGGCAGTGCGTCAATCCAATCACGAAGAGGATTGAAATGCCTGTCCTCGACCACCTTAGTGAAAGCCACATCGTGGTTTCGGCTGGAGAAAGTTTCATAACGAATGTCGATGAGTGCCTTCAGCTGAGCTGTATCCGCATCTCTCCAGAACTTATTGTCACTGGGTCTTGTCCACGGAATGGCACCTGTAATCTGCACTCTGCCTACCAGTTCATTGAAGGCAATATTTGCAAAATCCGGGTCATTGTTTAATATCAGCATCAGATTCCACACACTGTTTTCAAGGCACTTGCTTCTTGGCATATAGCGAAGTTTGGTCTGCCAGTTGGTATTCTCCGAAAAATCGTCTGCTGCCCTTTGCTTCTTTTCCTCAAGGTCCTGTAATTTAACCTTATCAAGCGTCATGGCAAACTCGCACATCTGCTTATATGATTTTTTATCATCGTCCTCACTGAATTTATGAAGGCGGACAAGGTCAAAGGCATTGCACAGTTTACCGCCTGCAGGGTCGGTTGCATGGTGGCTGTAGGAAAATTTATCATCGTAAATTACAACACCCGCAGAACCCTCACCAGGAATAAAATCATATCTGCCGGAGGTATCTGCAGTCGGCTCATATACACCTTGAAGGAACTCATCAATTGCCGTACTGATAGGAAAATAAACACGGTTGAACAGACCGACCACGCCCTCTTTTTCAAGTGGGTCTTTCTGCTGTTTTACATTATGGTCGGATGCCTTGCTTTCCTTCGGTGTGGTAGGGAGTAGAGAACAATCTCTCCAATTAGGATGCTTCGCAAAAATCGTGTCCGGGTCAAGCCAGTCACCTTCTATTGTGTCAAAGAGGTATTCTCCATTGGACGGACAGGTCGGCCAGTACATCAGCTGATGCGGAGAAAACGAACACGGGTCAAGCATACTGATAAAGCCGTTATCCTGGGCATAATATCTTGCAGCCGCATTGAATTCATCCGGGGACATATCACGGCTGACCGGAATAATCATTCTCGCCCTCGGATGCTCCGGGGTGTGGCTGTGGGTGGTGTAATAGCAGCCCTTGTTGGAAATTTTGCTGCCAATGTTCTGCAAAAACTCTGTTTCAATGTTGTCAAGGTCATATACCAGCATGGAACGGCACACCACTTTATTTGCCTGTCTGCGGTTATCACGCAGATGTCCGGCAACAAAGCCGCCCTTGTCCTTGATATCATCACGCTGACCTTTGGGCAGTTTCGGATATTCTTCTGCCGTTTCTGAAGTATAAATAGGACTGCGCAAGCGGTCACATAATTCATCGAATCGAATCGTTTTATTCGACCAGAATTTTGCCGTCCTGCCGTTTCCATAGGCAATACTCAAATCACGCATTTTCTGTAACCTCCTTCAAATCACTGCCAAAATAGCGCAGTCTGTAATTTTTCCTTTTGGCTCTCCTGATTTCGGCATCCATTCCGGCTGATACGATTTCTCCGAACACCCAAACCTCGCTGCAATGGCTCATCAGCACATTTCCAAAATGAAGCCCCAATTCACGTTCCGTTAAATCGTTATCATTAAGAAACTGTGGAAACAGCAAATGCGGAGCAATGGGGATATACCCCTGCTCCACAGCAAATCGACTGTACTTTCGTGCATTTGCAATGTTCCCGGCAATATCTCCGGAAAACGGGGAGCATACATACACAATCGGTCTGTACGCTCTTGCCGCTTTTGTTGCCTTCTCGATGGATGTTAGTGCTTCGTAGGTAGTTGGATCAGGATAGCCTTCGCTGTTATACCTGCTCACACCCACAAGCCGCACCTCCCATCAGCTTTCTGCTGCAGTTATCGCAAAGGACTGCCGTGCCAAACAGGTCAACATCACCGTCTGCAAATACATCTGCAAGGTCGACCTGAACCTCTGAACCGCAGTGCGGACAGCGGCAGAATACATTTTCATCGTTGATTTCAATGGAAACCTCCATCGCATCATTCAGCTGTTCTTTCACATAAAACATCTTATTTTTCCTCCTCTAATTTGGTTTTGTACCATTCAAGATGGCGTTTTCTGTCTTCGTAAGCAGGGAATGCCACGAGCAGACCCACATCAACTTTCTGCAGGATTTCCAGCATCTCAATCTGTTCTTTGGTCAGATACGGTCTGATACTTTTGCCTTTTTCGATGTTATTGGCAAGTCTGAACTGTTTTGCAGTCATGCCCAGAACAATGCGGTTTAACATATCGCACTCATTGCTGAAGTGATAAGGCTTCGGCTTGTCATGGAGCAGCTTGATATTTTCGGTCAAAAGTGGGAACTCCTGTCTTGCAGATACCAGGTTCTTAATAAAAGCATCCATTTCATTAAATCTGCGAATGTACAGTTCTTTGAACTTCATAGCCTTTTGCCCGGTATATCCCATTGCCAGCATTGTGAAACCGTCACGGGTCATGCAGTAGCACGGCTGCTTTTTATTCTGGTTGTTGGTGTATGAGGACGGCGCAAAATTGCGCTGTCTGAATTCTTCACTTAACCCGGATGTTGGGTCAGTGATTTTGCGGATATCACGCAGCACCTCTTTATGGTTCTTCTCAAAAAACTCCGCTACAAACAAGCTGTCCACTCTTGCGGTGTCATGGGCATCGGCAAAGATGCCGTATTCGTCTTTGGGTATCAATTCTTTCATAAAAATACCGCCTTTCATAAAAGTAGGGTCTTGCCCTCTGATAGTGAAAGGACAAAACCCTGCGTTTTAAGAACCGTATTTTTAATCTTTTTTGTAGAAGCTGCATTCATACCCGTCAGCACGGAGAAGCAGACCCGGAATCCATGCCGGAGTTCTGCCCATCTGCTCACATATGGCATCAAGGGAAACTCCCATACTGCATTCAATAATCAATTCGTCATGCACATGACCGCAGATAAAGCAATGCGACAAGGTTCTCATGGAATGAGCCAAAATATCCCTGCTGATTGCCTGCACGATATTTTCGACAAACTTGGGGCCATAACTTTCGATGCGTTCCCATTTCTTCGTACCGCCGACACCTTCATAGGTTACAGACTCACCGCCGAAACGGTTCTCTCCCATGCGAGGTTTCACATAAGAAAGCTGTCTGCCGGAAGGGAGCTTGATGAAAAGCATACCGCTCTGATAGATAAAACGGATACCATGCGTTTCGGTCGGCACTCTCTTTTTCACAGTTTCCTTGACACATCGGTCAACCTCCCACCAGAACCTTACGATATTGGGATTGGCGGCTCTCCAGGAATCTACAAGCGGCTGTAATTCTTCTTCATCAAGTCCCATATCAAGGGCACCCATCGCTTTCAAAGCACCGACCGAACCGCCGTAGCCGAGAGCCAATTCAGCGATTTTGCCCTTTTGACGGAGGTTTCCGTTGACACCGTGCTTTTCCACAGGAACACCAAACATGGCGGATGCCGATGCACAATAAATATCCTCGTTATTCGCAAAGACCTCTGTTCGCCAGTTTTCTTTTGCAAGATGCGACAGCACCCTTGCTTCAATTGCCGAGAAGTCCGCTACCACAAATTTCATTCCCGGTCTTGGCACAAAGGCAGTGCGGATAAGCTGTGAAAGTGTATCCGGGATATCATCGTATAAAAGTTCCATTGCATCATAATTGCCGGACTCCACCAATTCTCGTGCCTGTTCCAAATCCGGCATATGATTTTGAGGTAAATTTTGCAGCTGTATCATTCTGCCTGCCCATCGGCCACTGCGGTTGGCCCCATAAAACTGAAACATCCCTCTGGCTCTGCCGTCCTCACAGACTGCATTCTGCATCGCCTGATATTTTTTCACGGAGGACTTGGATAACTGTTGCCTTAAGAGCAGAACCTCCACCAGTTCCTTTGGGGCAGTTTTGACCGCCTGTGCCACTTCCTTTTTGCCAAGGCTGTCCATCTCCAAACCGTTATCCAAGAGCCACTGCTTCATCTGCACCACGGAATTTGGGTTATCAAGGTCAGTCAATTTCTGCATTTTCTCTGCCAGCTCCGCCTTGGATTTTGCATCAAAAGCGATGGCATTCTCCACCACCGCCATATCAAGAGCAATCCCTCGGTCATTGATTTCCTGGTCGAAATGGTATTCCTCCCACACAAAATCCGGCACCGGGAACTTTTTCAGTTTCTCCTGGATGGACATCTCCACTTCCACGTCCCGCTTGTTATAGAATTTAAAGAGATTCCATTTCTCCCTGTCATGTTCCGGCAGATTGCGTGTCCTGCCGCCGTTTACCTTGGTGGATTTACACGGAACACAGAAATACCGAATAAGGTCTTTGCCTTCCTTCAGCTTCTGTTCTTCCAAACCAAGCACTGCACCTGCCCCGGCAAGTGAAAGCGGAAGCCCCATATATGCCGACCATATCATGGAGCATTTCCACGCCGCTGGGTCAAGGTAATCTCCTACAGTATCCTCATTAATGCTGTAACCGTAAAACTGCTGTGGGTAGTTTCTGCGAAGATACTCTGACAGGCAGACTCGTTCAAAGGATGCGTTGAATGCCCACTTAGTCACCATATCATCAGTCAGCGCTTGTATAATCTCCATTGGTATTTCTTCGCCCTGTGCCAGGTCATAGACCATGACCTCACCGCCGTTTACGGATACACCAAACAGCAGTATCTCGAATGCAGGTGATTGGGCATATTTATATACACCACACTTCTGCAAATCCATATCGCTGTATGTCTCAATATCAATGGAGAGTGTTCTGATTTTTTTCATATTGCCACTCCTTCCTATAAGCAAGGCGGCGAAGAATATACCTCCGCCGCCCGCTGTCATTTACTCTGCCTTATCAGCAGACTCTTCATTTTTCTTACGCTTTTTCTCCTTGTGCTTGTCAATGGCATACTTAATGAGAAATCCCACATCCGCAAGGAACATTCCCATCACAGCACCGAAACACATGGAAAGCATAATGCGCTGAACCATTGTCATCGTATACCGCCTCCTTATGCGAGAAAATCGTCATCCGCATCGGTAGCAAAATCGTCCTCGGCACGGCTCTTTCCGCCAAGAGGCTCTCCGTCCTTAATCTTCTGAAGATTATTCAAACCGCAGGCGATACCCTTATTCCCATTGGAATTGAAGGCATAGAAGTTGATGGATGCACGGCCATATACACCGCTGTACACCTCACTGCGGTCAAGAATCGGCTGACGGTCTGCATCAACAATACCGGGAGCAGTCGCAGAGTTGGCATTGACGAAGTAACAGCCTGCATACGCTGCATCGTCGGGTCTTTCCAAATCTCCGTCACGAAGAGGAGTCTTGAGAATAGACAGAGCAGGTACACTCTTGCCATTGCCCTTCAGCTTGGACTCGCCCTCTTCATAAGCAGACTGGATAGCCGCCTTAATCTTGTTTACCGTTGCGGTATCAGACTTCGGAATGATAAGGCTCACACTGTACTTCGGTGCGCCGCCGTTGATGGATTTCGGATCCCACACATTTGCGTAAGACCAACGAGTATTGACTCCTGTGATTACCTTGGTAGGGTTTGTGTAATTCTTTGACATATTAGTTGTCCTCCTTAAAATCGTTAGCTGCTGTATTCATTGCCGGACGCTTGTCCGACATAGGTACCAATGTTGGCTTGCCCTGTGGTTTTTCAATAAACCCAGAGAGCAGTTCTTCAAATTTTGTCTTGCCGAGTAGTTTGGTCATTGCGGTAATACCCAGAACCTTGTGTTCAAACGGGTCATATCCTGCGTTCTTAACCGTATCTGCCACGGCTGTTTCATTTACATACTTCCTGTTGGAGCGTCCTTCGACAATCTTCCAGTCTTTCCACTGCTTGCCGCTGACTGCCTGCTGCAATGCATATTCCTTGACATCGCCCGTCCAGGATACCAGCGCGTCTGCTTTTGCTAAAATGGCCTCAATCTCATCATCTTCAAGTGTGGAAGGCATTTCAAAATCATAACGTGCAAGTTCCAGGTTGTATTCGGCTCTCTTGCGGCACTTGGCTTTAACCTTGCAGAACTGGCAGTGGTCTCCGGCTTTGTATTCGCCTTCGCCCTTGGCTGCAAGCTGTGCGGTAGGGGCAAGCACCTCATCCGCCCATTTCAGCAGTTCCTCTTTGGATATGGTGTAGGTGCTGACATTATCCCGCCTTGGCTGGAAGATGGTCATGGTCACCGAATCGATATCATAAATGCTGTCGAAAAGCTGTAAGGCTCCCAGTGCGTAACACATCATCTGTGGATTCTTTTCTGCTTCCACCAAAATTCCGACACCATATTTGAAATCGATAACCGTGAGGGTTTCATCTGCCACAATCACACAGTCACCGGTGCCGAACCCCTGCGGTACCCACTTGGAAAAATCAAGACGCTGTTCAATCAGAACGATTGGGTCTTTACATTTTTCCTTTGCCGCCGCAAGCTGCTCCATCACATACTGAGCATACATATCGGAACAGTCTGCCATCTCCTCATCAAAGAATGATAAATTCTCTGTAGGGTCTTTCGACTGCTGCCCCAGTGCTGTTTTCAGCTTATGTTCGCAAAGACTGTGGGCATCCGTACCCTGCATGGCGAACTCACTCGGTGTATCTCCGACTGTGGAACAGAGGAGAGCCGAAGGTGGACATTCCAACCACCTGTGACTGGAGGATGCTGATAATATTGCGTGTTTATCCGGCATTGCCAAGCACCTCCACTTCAGCAAGCAGTGCCTTATATTCTGCCGGGTTGACCTCAGACAGCTTTTCCACACCGTGTTTGTTCAGGATTGCTTTGACCTCTGCCGTAAAACCACTGCGGGATTTGTCTGCACACACGGCTCTAACATCTTCCAATGTGAGTGCCTTTTCCTCCGGTGCTTCCGGCTTTGGCTCCTCGGCGGATTTCTTCTTAGCAGCACTCTTTTTTATAGGCTGCTTTTCTTCTGCCGAACCGCTGAATAAATCAGCCAAACCTTCCGAAAGACCGACAAGCGTTTCCCCGCACTTTTTGAGTTCGTCAACGAGCATGGACAATTCGTTCATTTTTCCCATTCAAGCTTCCTCCTTCCATATTCAGTTTTTCTCTGCCACTGACTGCTGTAATACGGTCAGCGATTCTTTTTGACACGACACTGATTGCGATAAGCACATCAGATAACTCACGGTCGAGTTCCTGACTGCTGCAGCCGCTCGTGCCTGTTCTGCATCTGGTTGTCATTGTTTGACACCGTCCTTTCCGAGGTGCTTTGTTTGCCCCTCTGAGAGTGAAAGGACATACACAGCAGTTTTAAGAACCACTATTTTTGAAAAAATATAGAAACCTGCTCCGCCGGATACTGCTGCGGCAGAGCAGGCAGGGAATTATTCCTTATCTAAAGTCTTTCAGTCTGGTATTAAGTTTAAGTAGCACCTTGTGTTTACGCTTATTAACACCCTTCTGGCTCATACCGATGGCCTGTCCGATTTCAGCTTCACTATGGTTTTTGCTGTACATTTCCATAATGGTGCGGTCGAGTTCTTCCAGTTCATCCAATGCCTTGTGAAGCTCATCAATCAACATTTTCTTCATAACATCCGCTTCAAGGTCGGAGTCGGTATCAGCGACTTCATACTCGGTTTCCTCGTAAAGTTTGTCCAGGGAAACTGCAGGCTCCTGTCTCTGCTGACGCTTGTCCTCACGCCAAAGAGGACGCATAAATGTTTTGTACTGCTCCTCCGTTGCAGGAATCATAATGACACGCGCCTTGCGGTTACCGATTCTCGTCCATACCACATCCGCGGGGTTGATGCCGAAATCCTTGATGGTTTCTGCGGTTACTTCCATAGGGATGTAGTGCTGTTTGTTTTCACTGCTTGTCTGTAGATTTTCAAATTTGTCCATTTTGTAGACCCTCCTTCGGTCTGAATACCGAAGTGAGAATCCACGCAGGACATCCCATGATAATTGGCCATAAGAATGAATCCTCACTTCTTAACTGGCCAACCGTCCCAGTGGGTTGACTGATATTTACTTGTGTCCGTCTCGCCGCTCTGGGCATCTACTCGTCAGCAGATGAACATTGAAACGGGGTATATATAAAGCCGGGATTTCTCCCAAGCGATATATCAAAAATAAAAACGGCAGTGAAACCCAATTAGCCCTTTGAGGGCTTCTGAGTCCGCACTGCCGTCTTAGCGTTCTGGCGATTTAATATTAGCTTGCTTTTTCATACGGAAGATTCTCTATCTTGAGCGTTCCGTCCTTATTTGCAGTGATGCGTGTTAGGTAGCCTTTCTGACTAATAATCACTGCTGTATGGTCATCATTGACATCACATACACGCTTTCCTGCTTCGTTTTTCCATGCTTCGATACGCTTCTCCTCCTCTCCAATTTCACTATATACATTATATCAAAATCAATCGCTATTGTAAAATTATAACATTTAGACATTGGTGGCATTTTGCACAAACTTAACGATAATATCTTGTTTTATTTATTTTTTGGTGGTATAATGTAGTAAAGTGAAAATAGGAGGACTATGCCTTGGGGAAGAAAATGTATAAAAAGACCGATGTTTCAAAAACCAAAACTGAACAGTTGGGCATAAGCAGCCTTCTTGTTTTAGATGATGAAAGTGATAGCAGTTCTTTTTCAGCCGTACATAAGCGATATTTCAAAAAAGAAAAATGCACCTGTCCTGCTTGTCAATCGCAAAAGACAAGAACATCAAAGATGGTTACACGCAAACTAAAAGATATTCTTATTGTCGATGATGGATTTCAAATCATTGATTTAGTTTTCCACCAGCGTTATCTACGATGTGACGGTTGCAAAAGCAGTGTGTTTCCAGAAGAAATAGATTTTTCAGAGAAAGGCAGTCGTTTTACTAACCGCTTATCAGATTTATTAGCAGAGGGTACTTTCAGATATTCTTATAAGAAGGTATGTGATTATTATGGTGTGCCTGCTTCCACTGCTTCAGTCGGTGCCATTATGCGAAGACGAATTCAGTATCGTGAAGCAAATCTACCTTTGCTATCCACTCCATCGGCATTGGCAATTGTAGAATTCTCTTATTACAGAGAACTGTATCCTATGGTTTTAGGAATAGAAGGGAACGAGATTTACTGTTTAGACATTTTGGAGGATTGCTCGGAAGCAACCTATATTAAGTTCTTCCGTATGCTGGAAGCAAATAAAGTCAAACATATTTATATAGAACCAAATGACGAATTACGAAGTGCGATTGCAGTCTGCTTTCCAACCATTCCGCCTTCACTCTTTCAAGAGTGTGTGCTACGCCACGGTCGCAATGCCTTTATTGAAATTATTCACTCTGACGGGAAGCGGTTCCCTGTAGTGCATAAAGATGATAAGCTAACCCAAAACAAAAAATTTATAACCGGGCGTGATGTGACTCAGATTAAGCAAGGCATGAGCAGTCGACCAAGATTAAAACAAGCCTACAATCAATATCAGAAGCTATTGGATATTTTTGATGGCAAATGGGAATACGGGGAACTCTCATCTTGGACAACTTCAATTTCAGATGAGCTGCCGGAGTTTATTGATTTAATCGATATAACAGAATTTTACGAAGCCGAAATCAAGAATTCATTGCATCCGGAGGAGTCTCCACCGCCACAGTACGCCGCTGTAGTCAAGGGCATCTGTGATGCAATTAGTGAAATGCCCCACTGTATTTTTGATGTACTACGAGCCAGATGTATGCTGACTATTGCACATGACACTATCTCAATAGATGGTTGTGAAAAGCGATTAGGCATCCCGGCTGAGCGTTTCGTCAGCAACATCAAGAGCATTACCCAAAATATCAAGGAGGAACGAGAATATGAACTCTAATGAAAGAATCCAAGTGGTTGGTACAAATATAGGAGAAAAGGCAAACCTAATCTGGAATGTAGCCAACTCTCTCTTTGGGGCATACAAGCCTCATGAATACGGACTTGTTATTTTACCGATGGTTGTCATAAAGCGTTTCCATGATTGCTTACTTCCTACACAGGATAAGGTTTGGGAAACCTATGAAAAGGTAAAACCGCTGGCTGTCAAAGATGGTTTTCTCCGCAAAGCATCCGGTTACCGTTTTTACAATACCAGCAAATACAACTTTGAAAAATTGAAGGCAGACCCTGAAAATATCAAAACAAACTTTGAGGACTACATCAATGGCTTTTCGGACAACGTAATTGACATTCTTGCCAACATGGGATTCTTCACTCAAATTGAACGAATGTCTGACGGTGGCGTTCTCTACCAAGTTATCAGCGATTTCTGTAAAGATGATGCTGATATGGATCCGGAGCGTATCTCCGCAGTCGATATGGGCTATGTTTTTGAAAACCTTGTTCAGCGTTTTTCAGAGAGTTACAACGAAGAAGCCGGAGCGCATTTTACAAGCCGTGACATTATTTATCTGATGTGTGACCTGCTCATGACAAATGCAGACCTCTCCGAAGAAGATGCTCCTGCGAAGACCGTATATGATATGGCTATGGGTACAAGCCAGATGCTTACGTGCATGGAAGAACGTGCAAAGGCCTTAGACAGCACAGCAGAAATGATTTGCTATGGGCAGGAAATCAACCCGTTCACTTTTGGTATCGCAAAAGCTGATATGCTGATTCGTGGCGGAGACCCGGAAAATATGCAGTTCGGTAACACCCTGAACGATGACAAGTTCTCCGGCTATACCTTTGATTACTGCATTTCCAACCCTCCGTTTGGTATCGACTGGAAGCGTGAAGCTGCAGATGTTGAGGCAGAACATAAAAAGGGCGATGCTGGCAGATTCGGTGTAGGACTTCCTGCAAAGTCCGATGGACAGATGCTGTTTATGCTTAACGGTCTTTCTAAATTGAACGACACAGGACGCATGGCTATTATTCAGAACGGTTCCTCTCTTTTCACAGGGGATGCCGGAAGCGGTCCGAGTGAAATTCGCCGCTATCTTATTGAAAACGATTGGCTGGATGCCATCATTCAGCTTCCAAATGACAGTTTTTATAACACAGGTATTGCCACCTATGTTTGGATTATTACTAAAGATAAGGCTGAGTCTCACAGAGAACAGGTGCTTTTGATTGATGCAAGCCAGTGTTATGAACAGCGTCGCAAGCCTATCGGTAACAAGCGTGTGGATATCACCGATGACTGCCGCAACTTGATTGTTCAGGCTTATGGCGAATATCGCAGTCATGAATTTACGCACACTTTTGCCAATGGACAGAGCATTATTTGTAAAGCAAAAGTGATGGATGCCGTCAGTCTGGGATATAACAAAATCACCATTGAAAGTCCACAGGTGGACGAAGATGGAAATCTCGTGAAGAAAGGCAAGAAGCTGGTTGCTGACACTTCCAAGCGTGATACAGAAAATGTTCCTCTTGATGAAGATATCGACATCTACTTTGAACGAGAGGTTCTGCCGTATCGTCCTAATGCCTGGATTGACCGTAACAAAACCAAGGTTGGCTACGAAATTCCTTTCACTCGTACCTTCTACGAATATAAGGAACTTGAACCTGCTGCTGACATTGCAAAAAGAATAGAAGCACACGAACAGTCCATGATGCAGAATCTTCATGAGCTGTTTGGGAATGGTGGTGAGTAATATGAGCGAATATACAGCAACAAAAGACAGTGGTATAGAATGGATTGGTGCGATTCCTGCTACATGGAAAACTCACACACTCTATCAGCTTGTGACCCAAGTAAAAAATAAGAACAGCGACCTTCAAGAAACCAATTTGCTTTCCTTAAGTTACGGAAAGATAAAACGCAGGGACATCAATTCAAACGGCGGACTTTTGCCGGAATCCTTTAATGGTTACAATATCATCGAGGACGGCGATATCGTACTTCGCTTGACCGACTTGCAAAACGACCATACAAGCCTGCGTGTTGGATTGGCAACCGAACGTGGTATCATTACCTCCGCATACACCACTCTCCGCCCGATTAAGAAGGATACTTCCAGATACCTTTATTATCTGCTGCATTCTTTTGACATCAAAAAAGGCTTTTACGGTATGGGTTCTGGTGTGCGACAGGGACTGAACTATGATGAAGTCAAAGAACTTCGTGTTATTCTTCCGTCCGATGCAGAGCAATCTGCTATTGTGAGTTATCTGGATGAGCAATGTGCGAAGATTGATGCCATATTGAATGAGACCAAAAGCAGTATTGAGGAATATAAAAACTGGAAATATTCAATAATCTCAGAAACAGTTTCAAAGGGATTAGTATCAACTGTTGACACACAAACAACAGGATTAATATCATTTACAAGATGCCCTGTGACATGGAAAGTCATGAGAATAAAGGATATTGCTTGTGTATTACGTGGTGGCTCTCCTCGTCCTATTGATGCTTTTTTAACTGATTCTGACAATGGATATAATTGGATAAAAATTGGAGACACCATAAAAGGTCGAAAAATCATATCGTCAACGAAGCAAAAAATAAAACCAGAAGGACTTTCAAAGACGCGCCTTGTACACAAAGGCGATTTACTGTTAACTAATTCCATGAGTTTTGGACAACCATATATTTTAGGTATTGACGGATGCATTCATGATGGGTGGGTATGTCTTAGCGATATTAAATTCGTTTCCAGAGAGTTTCTGTATTACTTTCTCTGTTCCGAATTATGTATGATGCAATTTCATTTACAAGTAACTGGAGGAGTAGTGCAAAATCTAAATGTTGAGAAAATAGGTAACACCAAAATATTTGTACCTTCTGTCGATGAACAAGATGAAATAGTAAAATATTTAGAACAACGATGCCAGTTTATAGAAGCTCTCATCGACGAAAAGGAAAGTGTTATCACAGATTTAGAGAATTATAAAAAATCCCTCATCTATGAGGTAGTCACAGGAAAGAGAAAGGTGGTGTAAATATGTCTGAGGATAAAAAGTTTGTAGACCGTAAGGAAGCATACAACAGTGCTTTTCAAAAGATGGACGAAAGTGAAAAGCGTTTTGAAGAACATATTGAAAGCTATCTGATTTCCGATGAGGGTGGCTGGACAAAGGCAACAGATGCCGGATACTGCAGCGAAGACAGCCGTGGAATGGCTCTTGATATCATCACGCTCACCAACTTTGTGCAGACTACTCAGCCAATGGCATGGAGACGTTTTGAGCGTATGTGTACCATAAGTCCTATCCGACAGTTCTATAAAGCATTTGAAAATGCTGTCACACAGGATGGCTTGATTTCCGTCATGCGTCATGGCTTCAAGCACCGTGGCATTAACTTCCGTGTTTGTTATTTCAAGCCAGAATCTGAACTCAACGAACTGGCTAACGAGCATTACAGACAGAATGTCTGCCAGTGCATCCGCCAGTGGCATTACACTGAGGCAAATAGGAACAGCATCGATATGATGTTGGCTGTAAATGGTATCCCGGTTGTAGCCATTGAATTAAAGAATCAGCTTACCGGGCAGTCCGTTGATGATGCCATGCGTCAGTGGGAATACAATCGGAATCCAAAAGAATATGCTTTCGGATTCAACAAGCGTGTTCTGGCTTATTTTGCCTGCGACCTTTACAATGTATATATGACCACGCAGCTTAACGGAGCAGAAACCGTATTCCTGCCTTTTAACCAAGGCAGCAATGGTGCGGGCAAGGATGGTGGTGCAGGTAACCCTACTACCGAAGATGGAAAGTATGTTACAAGCTACTTCTGGGAGAACGTTCTCCAGAAAGATAAGCTGTTAGATATCCTGCAAAAATTCATCAGCTACGAGCGTTCCGAGAAGAAGAAAATCATGCCGGATGGTTCAACAAAAACCACAGTATCATCAAAGGTCATTTTCCCTCGTTATCATCAGTTAGATGTTGTAAGAAAACTGGTATCCCATGTCCGTGAAAACGGTGCTGGCCACAACTATTTGATTCAGCACAGTGCAGGTTCAGGAAAATCCAACTCCATCGCATGGACAGCATACCGTATGGCAAGCCTGCACGATGAAAATAACAATCCTATTTTCGATAGCGTTATTATCGTTACCGACCGCCGAGTTCTTGACCAGCAGTTACAGGCTACGGTGTCCGGTTTCGACCACACACTCGGTAGTGTTGTAACAATCAATGAAAAGAAAAATTCCGGAGACTTAAGAGATGCAATAAATGAGGGGAAAAGAATTATTATTTCCACATTGCAGAAGTTCCCGGTCATTTATGATGAGGTTCATTCTTCTGTGGGTAAGCATTATGCGGTTATCGTTGATGAGGCACACAGCAGCCAGACAGGTCAAAGTGCATTGAAGTTAAAAGCCGCTCTCGCAGATGTCAGTGATGCTCTGCAGGAATATGCCGAACTGGAAGAAAAGGCTGTTGAAGAAATTGAAAAGAATGACCCTCTTGTACAAGAAATGCTCAGTCAAGGCAAGCATCAGAATATGAGTTTTTTTGCTTTCACTGCTACACCAAAGGGGAAAACTCTGGAGATTTTTGGAGAACCGCAGCCGGATGGCTCTTTCCATCCATTCCATATTTACTCTATGCGACAGGCAATCGAGGAAGGATTTATTCTTGATGTGCTTGCCAACTATACCACTTACAAAATGTGCTATAAGTTAGCTAAGAGTGTTCCGGACAACCCGGAAGTTCCAACCTCTAAAGCTGTACGCACTATCCGAAGATACGAGGAGTTGCATCCACACAACCTCAGACAAAAGGCAGCAATTATTGTTGAAACCTTCCGTGATGTGACAAAAAAGAAAATCCAGGGTCAAGGAAAAATGATGGTTGTTACCGCATCCAGACTTGCAGCAGTTCGCTATTATCATGAAATCAAGCATTATCTTGAAGCAAACAACTATGATGATGTTGAAATCATGATTGCATTCAGTGGCAGTCTTAAGGATCCAGATGACCCTAATGGCATCGAATATACTGAAACGAGCATGAATGTAGACCGCAACGGCAATCGAGTAAAAGAAAGTCAAACCGCCGCTGTATTCCATGACGAAGGAAATATTCTGATTGTTGCCGAAAAGTATCAGACAGGCTTTGACGAGCCGCTTCTGCATACAATGATTATCGACAAGGAATTGCGTGATGTTAAAGCAGTACAGACACTCAGCCGTGTAAACAGAATCTATCCCGGCAAAGAGGATACTTACATTCTCGATTTCGTAAATCCTGTGGAACGAATCAAGGAGGCTTTTCAACAGTTTTATCAAGAAACCAGTCTCACAGAAGAGATTAACTTCGACTTGATTTATACCACGCAGAGAATTATTCATGAAATGAATGTCTATACACAGGATGATATAGAAAATGTAGCAAGAATTTATTTTGACCCTGATGTCAGAAAGGCAAATGCTACACAGGGACAGATTTCTAACGCACTGAAGCCTATTGCTGACAAATACAACAAACTTAATCAAGAGCAACGTTACCAGTTCCGTAGAGAAGTCCGTGCCTTTGCAAAATGGTACAATTACATTTCACAGATAACACGAATGTTCGATAAAGAACTCCATAAGGAATACATTCTGTGTTCATATCTTGGCAAGTTGCTTCCGGCAGACCCAACACCGGAGTTTGACCTTGATAACCGTGTTAAATTGGAATATTACCGCTTGGAAAAAACCTATGAGGGTGCCATTGAGTTGGATGAAAAGTCTGGCGAATGGAAACCTACCGAACCCAAAAAGGCTGGTAGCAAAAAAGAGAAACTCACTCCTCTCGAAGAAATCATTGAGAAAATCAACGAAGAATTTTTTGGCGATTTTACGGAAACAGACCGTGTTATTGTTGATACCCTGTATAACAAAATGAAGAAAGACTCCAAGGTCAAAAAAGCAGCTAAATCAAATGACCAGCAGGTGTATGAACGCAGTATCTTCCCGACCATTTTTGAAGATATGGCACAAGAGGCTTATATGGAAAATATGGCCGCCTATGAGCAGCTATTCATGGACGCAGATAAATACCGCATCATCCAGAAAGCACTTGCTGAGCGCCTCTACCAAGAATTGCATAACCGTACTAAATAATACTTAGTCCGAGCATGACACCATGTCTGCTCGGACTTTTCTTTATTCTTCTATCCCACCCTTCGGTGTATACCTCGGAATTTCATATCCATCCACACTGCCATCCAGCCACAGCACCTCAATGCCCCTATCCGGCTTGACCAGAACTCTGTCAATCACGAATGAAAGGTCATCTGCATCGGAAAGCATCTTCCAGGCACTCATGCTTTCAAAGTTCTCTATGTAGCGTTCAATGGCTGCCAGCCTGTCAGCACTGACCGCATCTGCTGCGAATTCCACTATTGCTGTCCGTATGTCCTTTGCCACAATCTTTTTTCTTGCCACATCGTGCAGGACATAAAACAGCAGCTTGTCATAGATATTCGTGGTCTTGCATTTCACGGCCGAATAGCGGTTACGGCACTGCCATACTGAATTATTGTAGGAAGTGGAATGCCACGGTCTGGGGCCAAATGTCGCACCGCACTTGGCGCATATAATTTTGCTACTAAAGAAACCAATACCGCTGTATCTGCGTTTATTCTCCCTTTTCCTGTTCTTAAAGTTTTCCTGCACAAAATCAAAAAGCCACGGGTCGATAATCGGCTCGTGGTTGTTGGAAACATAATATTGTGGCAGTTCGCCTTCATTTTTCTTGACCTTCTTCGTTAGAAAATCTACCGTAAATTCCTTCTGTAAAAGCATATCGCCTTTGTATTTCTCATTTGAAAGCATCCTGCGAACAGTTGCTGCACTCCACACCTCACAGCCACCGGGAGAAGGTATTCCTGCCGCTGTTAAGGCAATTGCAATTGTGTGCGGTGTTAATCCCTGGATGAACATTCGAAATATCTTGCACACGATAACTGCTTCTTCACGATTGACAACTATTTCAAATTTCTCTTTGCCCTTATCCAAGCCGAGAACTCTTGAGTAGGCAAAGCTGCCTTTGCCCTGGGCATATCGTTTTCTGACTGCCCACAGTATGTTCTCTGACATGGAGCGTGATTCTTCCTGTGCCAGTGAGGACATAAGTGTTATGATGAATTCGCCCTTGGAGTCCATTGTCCAAACCTGCTCTTTCTCAAAATACACTCCTATGCCTTTACTCTTCAACTCACGGATTGTTGTCAACGTATCTACCGTATTTCTGCCAAAACGTGATATGGACTTGGTTAGCACCATATCAATCTTACCCGCCATACAATCACTCATCAGCTGTTTGAACTGCTCTCGTCTTTTGGTGCTGCAGCCGCTGATGCCTTCGTCTGCGTAAACACCTACGAACTGCCATCCGGCATGGCTCTTGATGTAATCTGTGTAATATTCCTTCTGTGCCACAATACTGGTCTGCTGTTCTTCCTTGCCCGTAGAAACACGAGCATAGGCAGCAACTCGCTGGATGAGTTTATCCGTTCTTTTAACAGCCGTAAGCTGTGGCAGGTTCTCCACCTTCTTGACAATTTTATCGCTCACCGACCGTCACCCCATCTCCGATTTCTTTTCTGACCTCAACCGACTGAAACGGCGGGTGGTAGTATTCCAGTAATTTATCCCAGACCTTCTGCATTTGTTTTTCTGTAAGTAAGCCATCGTGGTAAAGACAGCCAAGCAGCATCTTTGCCAAACGGTAATCAACTTCATTTTCAAGCATTGAAAAGACCTCCTATTCCGAGTTTGTAACATACATCACTCTGAAAGGCAGAAAAGTCAAGGGGTATGTGCAAAGACTGGTAGGTCTACACAAATTACAATCGTTACAACATTAAACCTTGCAACGATAGCTCTTTGCTATCGTTAATACCGTATGCAAAATCCGCCTGTTTTCAATGCTACCGATGCTGCCATTTTTCTGTTTCCGGGCAAAAAAATAAGACCCTCTCTCATGGGTCGTTCTCAAAAAGCCTTATTCTATGGGATTTTCACACTTGCACCCAATGGTTATCTTGTATCAATCACGCTACTGCTTTCTCTATTGCCGTACCGAAAGTGATACAATTTAACGCATACACGAAAATGCACCCAAGCGGTTGCATTTGTAGATTACTGGGTGCATTTGAGCGAATGATGCACCGATGAACTGTGAAATTTGTTATAAGTATATTATAAACAATTTCGCACATTTTTTCAAGATGTTTTTCTTAAAAAATACGGCAGCACCGTTGTTCAGGTGCCAAGCAAAGAATCAACCCAGTCAAAGCATATTCCTCTTTTCATCACATCGCACGAAAGATTCCTCTCCAAAGAGAAAAAATTATTTAATCTTCTGAAATATATCTCAAAAGCTTGACAAATTTATCTGATAGGTGTATACTGCTGGATAGTTTACATTGTGAACTATATTTTCTGGTAAAAAGGAGGCATGAGGTATGAAAGACATGAGCTGGATAGAAATGATGAAAAAAGCACAGGAAATTCGGCTTTTTACGAGTCTTCAAATAAAGCGTGCCCAAAAAGGCGGCATTACATCTGCGCAGGAACTGGATCTTCTCTCCCGTATTGTATTATCGGACGCAGAACTGACACCCCTTGAATTAACGGTACTGACAGGCTTAAGCAAATCTGCAGTGAGCCGGTTAATCGAACATCTTGAACGAAAAGAACTTTTACAAAAGAAATATAATTCAAATGATAAACGAAGTTATACGCTCCTTTGTACTGCCAAAGGAACAATGGAGCTGGAAAAGACATACCAGTATTATCTGGAGCCTATTTATCGGCTTCGAAAAATTCTCGGAGATGAAAAATTCGAGGCCTTAATAAAATACATTAAAGAAGCTAATGATCTAATGATGAAAAATGGGAGGTAACTTATGAATTTTTATCAGGAACTTCAACTCAACCAGGCAGGTTCAAAATCGTATATTGCAAGCTTTAAGAATCCAAAAGATAAATGTAAGCATATTGCTGTTTATCTATTCAAAATTGCACTGGTTGTTGCTTTTTGTGTTTCCTTTGTCACATTATTTTCTGTACTTTTTGGCAATGAAAACAGCATTGCCGGTGTGGTTGTACTGCTTTGCGTGTTAGCAGTTCGATATTCCGACCTTGGAATCCAGAATTCTCAGGGCACACTTGGAATTCTTTTCATCTATGGTATTCTTGCATTTGGTCCGAAGCTGTCTAATCTCGCTCCCACCGGATTGTCATTCTGCATCAATCTCATCTGCATTTTCGCTCTGGCACTGATAGGATGTCATAACATTACGATGTTCAACCATTCCACTTTTGTGCTTTCCTATCTTCTCCTGTTTGGTTATGATGTAAGCGGAAAAGCATACCAGATGCGTTTGATCAGTCTTTTGATCGGAGCTGTTTTGACCGCCTCTATTCTATATTTTAAGCATCGCAAGGTGGAATATAAACGCAGCTTCATGGACTTATTTAAAGAGATTCATCTTTCTTCTTCCCGTACCAGATGGCAAATCTGTCTTTCTGTGGGCATTTCCAGCGCAATGTTAATCGCTGCACTTCTCAATGTTCCGAGAGTATACTGGATTGGTATTGCCGCAATGTCCGTTCTGATACCATTTCGTAAAGATGTTGAATATCGCACAAAGCACCGTGTTTTAGGCAATATATTAGGCAGTGCAATCTTTTTCATTGCATATTTGATTTTGCCGGAAGAAATTCGTCCTTGCCTTGGAATTATTGGAGGAATCGGAACTGGATTCTCTGCCAGCTATGTATGGCAATCTGCATTTAATGCATTCAGCGCAATTACAGTGGCTGTACCAACTTTTGGTCTTGCCTATGCAGTTTTACTTCGTATTTTTACAAATGTATTTGGCTCAATTTATATGTGGCTGTTTAATCGGGTATTTGATCCATTTCTTCTTTTTATCAATCAGATATTTGAAAGACCAAAACGCATATCCACTACCTCTTAAGGAGTCAAACAAAAAGGGTCTGTTGCAGTACGCAGATACTGCAGCAGACCCTTTATTTTATCATTCCTCTATATCACACTTCCATCTCTGAAAGTAACTGTTTTTTCTCCGTTCTCATAAACCGTGATGTAATCAACCAATGAACCCCAAAGGTCGCTATCGAATTCAGTCACCTGTCCGTTTAAGGATTCCAGCGTTTCCTGAAAGTGACGGAGATTCTGTCCTCGTGTTTCTATTTCTTCAATCTGCATGGCCAATTCGTCATGCTTTTTCTTTGCTGCCTCAAATCGTGCGGAAAGGACATCATTTTTCTGCCGGTATTCCTCCTGATCAAGTGCGATACGAGCATTCTCCAGCATTGCCGCCTGAACCATATCCGCAACAAGGGACATTTCCTCGGCATATTTTTCTTTTTCGGCTTCCAGTTCTGATGTATCAGTCAGCTTATCACAAATCAGCTTTACGTTTTCTATCAGTTCATCCCGATTGGCAAGCAGCTTATTCAGGCTTTTCAGGAACACAGTCTTTACTTCCTCTTCCATGATGTGCGGTGTAGTACAGCGCTCATCGTTATATTTGTTGTTGCAGCGGTAGATAACTTTACGGTACTGGTCGGTGGAGTGCCAGACCTTTGCACCATACCATCCCCCGCATTCACCGCACTTAATTTTACTTGAAAAGATACTGACACCGCTATAGCGTGATGCTCCTGTCTTTCTGCGCTCCATTTCCTGCTGAACCATATCAAATACTGCAGGATCGATAATGGCTTCATGGTCATCTTCGATATAATACATCGGTATTTCACCACAGTTTTTCTTTGTCTTTTTAGTCAGAAAGTCCACAGTAAATTCTTTCTGAAGGAGTGCGTCACCTTTGTACTTTTCATTTGTCAGAATACGGCGGATTGTAGTTGCATTCCACTTATCTTTTCCGCCGGGCGTTTTAATGCCTTTCTCTGTTAAATGAATAGCAATCGTATGCGGTGTCATGCCTTCAAGAAACAGACGGTATATCAGCTTTACAATTTCAGCCTGTTCCGGGTTCACAACCATTTTTCCATCGGAGCCTTTGTCATATCCGAGGAACCGGCTGTAGGCAACACTAACCTTACCATCGGCAAAACGCTTTCTGTGTCCCCAGGTTACATTCTCTGAAATAGAACGTGCTTCTTCCTGGCTTATACTCGACATAATGGTAAGGAGCAGTTCTCCTTTGCCGTCAAACGTCCAGATATTCTCCTTTTCAAAATAACACTCTACGTTATTTTCTTTCAGAAGCCGGATAGTTGTCAGGCTGTCAACGGTATTTCTTGCAAAACGGCTCACACTTTTTGTTATGATAAGGTCAATTTTTCCTGCCATTGCGTCCGATATCATTCTCTGAAAGCCCTCTCTGCGTTTGGTGGAACAACCGCTGATACCCTCATCAGTGTACACCCCAACAAACTCCCAGTCCTCACGTCCTTTTATGTATTCAGTGTAATAGCTTATCTGAGCAGCGTATGAAGTTAACTGTTCTTCGCTGTCAGTTGACACACGAGCATAGGCAGCAACCTTACGCTTGACAGGTGCATCAATCGGTGCTGATGTGTATCGGCTGATTGATGCAGGTATTTTCGTTATTTTTGGCATTTTTTCCTCCTTGGTATTGGCCAATGCTCCGTTACAGAATGACCATCTCGAAAATAGAACTTCAGTCTGTCTTCTTCCACATCGATATGGTCAATTCTCCGTTCAAACTCCTCTTCATTAAATGCATCAATGCTGAGAACCTGTGCTGCCATAGTACGTAGCAAATCATCACGAAGACTTGCGGAATTACATCCTTTATGTTCCGAACATCTCCAGTGACTAACTTTGTCGCCATTTGCAGAGGTGCGTGTGCCTTTCCGGAAATTACATCCGCACCTTACGCATTTAATCACTTTTGAGAAACAAGTCATATCCGCCCGATTCGGTCTTTTTCCATTTCTGCGTTTCAAGGAAGTTGCAGCCCTTCGTTCTTCCGTCCAGCAGTCCTGATGTCCTGTGTTTTTACACGCTTCCGTTACAACTGTTCCATCTTTCAGATGAAACTCTAATGTTTCACGCTTCGGAACGTAAATAACATCCACACGTTCAAGAAAAACAGACTCATCAAATTCCTGCAATCCAAGTACTTTTGCACAGGTTTCCTGCAAGTGCTTATGATTGATACTGCCGCCGACAGTACAGCGACCGCCTTTTATCTTTCGGCTTCCACAAAGCCAGTATTCTGCATAACCTCGGTCTGTTCTGATTTCATGCATATAGCTTTTATGGCAGAAAGGACACTTGATTTTTCCTGTAAAGCAGCAGGTATTCAGTGATTTGTTTGCCAGAGGGCCTAACTTTTTCCTTCTTTCCATTTCCTCCTGCACCCACCTGAAAGTCTCCATATCTATAATGGCTTCATGCGTATTTTCCACATAGTACTTTGGCAGTTCGCCGTTATTCTTCTTTCGGTGTTTGGTAATCGGGTCGGTAATGTATTCCTTTTGCAGAAGCATATTGCCTGTATACGTGATATTGGTCAGAATAACCTTTATATTGGAATCTATCCAGCGATATCCTCTCTTTGTTGTGATACCTTCGGCATTCAGTTCCCGTTCCGTTTCCAGCCTTGATTTTCCGTCAAGGAAGTTTCGGAATATTCTCTTTACAATTTCTGCTTCTTCCGGGACAACGACCAGTTTGTCATCAACCCATTCATAGCCGAGTATTGGATTTCGATTGCATGGATCACCTTTTTCAAAGCGTTTCCGAATGCCCCACTTTACATTTTCAGAAAGACTACGGCTTTCTTCCTGTGCAAAGCTGGCGAGAATGGTCAGCATCAGTTCGCCATCACCCGACAAGGAATTGATGTTCTCTTTTTCAAATCGTACTTCAACACCGATATCTTTCAGATGCCGTATCGTTTCCAGAAGGTCCACGGTGTTTCTGGCAAATCGTGATATACTCTTGCAAAGGATAATATCAATGAGTCCTTTTTCACAGTCAGAAATCATTCTTTGAAACTCCTGCCGTTTCTTGGTCTCTGTTCCTGATATAAAATTATCAGCATAAACTCCTGCATACTCCCATTCGGGATTCTTTTGTATCAGTTCGCTATAGTAGCTTATTTGTGCTGACATTGAATGCATAAGGCGTTCACACTCCATTGATACACGAGCATAAGCAGCCACTCGCTTTCGCCTTGGCAATACGGGCTCCGTAGGTTCTATTTTGATGATTTTACGCATAACAGCTCTCCTTTCACTACACATATTACCGCTGTTCAGGCTCTAAGTCAACGAATAATGTGCCGATTTTCGGCTCGTATTTCTCCCTGAACATTGTATCAATCTGACGATATTCATCCTCCGAAATCAGATTTGCATGAAACATCTTCTTTACAATGCCCATCGTCACCTGGTACATGGCTTCCTTCTGAATATCCATCTTTTTCACCTCCGAATCGTGCAAGAATATAACATCTGTGGCAGCAGTATTTTCTGTGATTATTGCCGTATGCCTGAAAAGGCTTACCACAATTTGAGCAGATAAAATCATACATAGCTTTCCTGTTGGTGTTATACTAAAAAAGTAGACAAGGGAAAAGAAAAGTAGTATAATAAAA